>Ga0316207_10000380_pt1 | contig 76908 bp, 68 predicted proteins | sample 6weekpyrite_MG_FD_204943 | JGI IMG/M metagenome (GOLD analysis project Ga0316207, IMG submission 204943) | Microbial mat bacterial communities from mineral coupon in-situ incubated in ocean water Damariscotta River, Maine, United States -... | ecosystem: Environmental > Aquatic > Marine >... | reverse complement strand
GATATAGACGAGGATGAAATCCCGTTTTAGTATATAAAATATTTTAAAAGATAAAGGAAATAAAATGGCAGAAAAACGTAAATATAAAAAACGTTATTGTAAATATTGTGAACAAAAAGTTGACTATATCGATTTTAAAGAGGTAGGAACTTATAAATATTCACTATCAGAAAGATATAAAATTATGCCACGTCGATTAACAGGTAACTGTAAGCGTCACCAAGATATGGTTACAATCGCTATAAAACGTGCACGTGCAACAGCTATGATTCCATATGTTGTATCTCGTGCTACAGTTGTAGCTAACCCTTTTGAATTAGGTTAAAATTCACTCCCTTATACTACGCTTCTGCGTAGTATTATCTCTCTTTATAAAAAATATAATTTTAAGTATCCTCTAAGTATAAATGCCTTACAATTTACTTATCCATCTGATAATTCAGACGAATATCATGATGAGAAACAAACAAATTTTTAATAAGCTATTAAAGGAATAAATTATGGCAAATGTAGATACTCTTAAAAAACAAGCAGACGCGGCTAAAAAAGCATATATGGATTCACTAGTGAAAGAATCAGGTGATAAAGCTGTAACTGAACAGCAATTTGATGCAACTACTGATGTAATTGTTGATGCACTTTCAGCGCTTCAAGACCAATTAGATGTTGCACGTGCAAAAGGTTCAGTTAGAGCTAAAGACATTGTAGATGGTTTTGGTGGCGAAGGCCGTTTAAATGATTTAGTTCTTGACCTTGCTGGTTACATGGGTGAAATGGTTGGAGCTGGTACTACTGTAGCTGCTACTCCAATGGTTGTAATGGCAGGTGCTGCTAAAGGTGTTTATAAAAAAATAACTGAATAATTTTCAGTTAATATCTTAACTCTAAAGCCCGTCCGATTTATCGGGCGGGCTTTTTTAATGCAATTTAATTAATTGCCGATTTGGTATATTATGTATGAAATTGAAAAACTGCTCCTTGATGATATTGTTAAATACAGTAATGGAAAACTAAATGAATCTTTTACTGAAAAATATAATGAAGCTAATTTCGATAATCCAACTATTTTTATAGAAACTCTTGTTTTAGAACTTTTGTCTACATACAAACAATTTGAGAACTTCCCTTTAATGTTTGCTAATCTGCTAGGTGACTACACTGAAGAGAAAGGTATAGATTTTTCACAAATTATTCAAAGATGTCGATAAAACTTATTAAAATCTTTAAAAAATAATTTACTTTATAAATAATTATTAATTTTATTTAGATACAATATCCCCAAATAGAGTACTATTACTCAAAATTATACTTTGGAGTTATTATGGGTGTGTTGAATTTGGTAAAAAGTGGTGTTGTATCTGGTAGTGATTTAAAAAAAGTCTTTGATTATGCTAAAGAAAACTCTTTTGCAATACCTGCTGTTAATGTTGTAGGTAGTGATTCTATTAATGGAGCATTGGAGAGTGCTGCAAAAGTAAATTCACCAATAATAGTTCAATTTAGCAATGGCGGTGGTCAGTTTATGGCTGGAAAATCATTAAACAATGATGACCAAAAAGCTGCAATTGCTGGGACAATAAGCGGTGCACTGCATGTTCATAATATTGCAGAACTCTATAATGTACCAGTTATATTACATACAGATCATGCTGCTAAAAAACTTTTACCATGGATAGATGGACTTTTGACTGCTAGCGAAGTACACTTTAAGAATACAGGAAAACCACTTTTCTCTTCTCATATGTTAGATTTAAGTGAAGAGCCTATTGAAGAAAATATAGAAATTTGTCAAAATTACCTAAAGCGTATGAGTAAAATTGGAATGACGCTTGAGATTGAACTTGGAATTACAGGTGGTGAAGAGGATGGTGTTGATAATTCTGAAGTTGATAACTCACTACTCTATACTCAACCCCAAGAGGTAGCTTACGCATATGAAAAATTATTAGAAATTTCACCAGACTTTACAATTGCTGCATCTTTTGGAAATGTTCATGGCGTATATAAACCAGGAAATGTAAAATTATCTCCTGAAATTTTAGGAAACTCTCAAAAATATATTGAAGAAAAATATAAGACTACACCTAAACCTGTAAATTTTGTTTTTCATGGTGGAAGTGGTTCAACTCTTGAAGAGATTAGAGAAGCGATTGGTTATGGTGTAATTAAAATGAACATAGATACAGATACACAGTGGGCATTTTGGGATGGAATGCGCGCATATGAGAAGAAAAACCATGATTATTTGCAAGGTCAAATTGGAAATCCAGATGGCGAAGATAGTCCAAATAAAAAGTATTATGATCCAAGAAAATGGTTAAGAGCATCTCAAGAATCAATGATTAGTAGATTAGAAGAGGCTTATAGTGATTTAAATTGTTTAAATAGAAATTGATTAAATGAGTATTAGTAGTCTTTATATCGCCTCTTTGGAAGAGTCAGCAGGTAGTTTAATCGTATCTATGGGATTAATGGAACTCTTAAAGAGTCGTTATGAAAAAGTTGCTTTTTTTCGTCCAGTTATTGAAAGTTCAGAAAAAAAAGATGGCGATATTAATTTCATGCTTGAACACTTTGCTATTGATTTAGATTATGATGACGCATATGGGTTTACAGTTGAAGAGATTGAAACAATGGTTTCAGAAAATAGAACAAAAGATATACTCCAAAAGTTAATTACTCAATATAAAAATCTTGAAAAAAAGTATGACTTTGTATTGGTTGAGGGTATGCAACAATCTAGCTTCTCTTCTGCTATTGATTTTGATGTCAATATGATGATAGCAAAAAATTTTAGGAGTCCATTTGTAGCTGTATTAAAGGGAGTAAATAAAACCTCTAAAGAGATTTATGATGATATACGTTTAGAGGGTAAAGCAATTAGAGTAGCTGGTGTTAGCCATTTTGCAACTTTTGTAAATCGTGTTGATGAAAAAAAGATGAAATCTCTTAATAAGAAGCTAGAGAAGAGAACTTACAAATATAAAATTTATATGCTTCCTGAAGTTGAAGAGCTAAATAGTCCAACAGTACAGGAGATTAAAAATTCACTTACATGTGAAAAAGTTTATGGCAGAGATGTTAATATGCTTCAAATTGTTAAACAGAGCAAAATTGCTGCTATGAGTGTTGAAAATTATCTTTTGAGAATTGAAGATGGTGATTTAATTATTGTACCAGGAGATAGATCTGATATTATCTTGGCCTCGTTTATGTCGTTTCATACGAAAACCTATCCAAATATATCTGGACTTATTTTAACTGGTGGATTAAAACCAGATGAGAATGTTATGAAATTGCTAGAGGATTTTCATGAGATTCCAATGCCTGTTATTGAAGTAGAGTGTGATACATATAAAACAGCGATGAGTATTGAGAGTATAAGAGCTAGAATTACTCCTCAAAGTGAGCGTAAAATTTCATTGGCAATGGGACTATTTTCAGCTAATGTAGATGCGCAAGAGATAGTAAAAATATTTGATATTGATACATCTACTGTTACAACACCAATGATGTTTGAATTTGGACTTTTTGAGCGTGCACGGTCAAATCGAAAAAAAATAGTTCTTCCAGAGAGCAATGATGAGCGTATACTTCGTGCTACTGAGGTATTACTTCGCCGTGATGTTGTAGATGTAATACTTTTAGGTGAAATTGATGAAATTGAGCATAAATGTTCACTTCTTGGACTTGATTTAACTAAAGCAACACTTATTGATCCTGAAAAATCACCACTAATGAAGAAGTATTCAAAAATGTTTTATGAGCTTCGTAAAGAGAAAGGATTATTGTTAGAAGCTGCTCAAGATGCAATGATTCATTGGACCTATTTTGCTACTATGATGGTTTATGCGGGTGACGCTGATGGTATGGTCTCAGGTGCTGTTCATACAACTGGTGAGACTATTCGTCCCGCACTTCAGACAATTAAAACTAAACCAAATATTTCAATAGTTTCAAGTGTCTTTTTTATGTGTTTAGAGACTCGTGTACTTGTTTATGGAGATTGTGCTGTTAATCAAGATCCAAATGCTGATGAGTTAGCGCAAATTGCAATCTCTAGTGCAGATACTGCGATAACTTTTGGAATAGAGCCACGCATTGCGATGCTTTCATACTCAACGGGAAGCTCAGGTAAAGGTAAAGATGTTGATAAAGTAAGAGAAGCTACTAAAATAGTTAAAGAGTTACGTCCAGATTTACTAGTAGAAGGACCAATTCAGTATGACGCTGCGATTGATGAAAAAGTTGCAAAAAGTAAATTACCAAATAGTAAAGTAGCAGGTCGCGCTACAATATTTATTTTCCCTGATTTAAACACGGGAAATAATACCTATAAAGCTGTTCAGCGTTCATCAAAATCTATAGCTATTGGGCCAGTATTGCAAGGCCTTAAAAAGCCAATTAATGATTTAAGTCGTGGCTGTTTGGTAGAAGATATTGTAAACACAGTTGCAATTACAGCAATTCAAGCACAAGAACAAGATAGTGAATAAGATACTTGTTCTAAATGCTGGGAGCTCCTCTTTAAAGTACCAGTTAATCCAGATGGATGGCAGAGATGTTTTGGCATCTGGAATAGTTGAGCGAATAGGTGAAGATGAAGTAGATACTCATGAAGATGCATTGAAAATTGTAAAAAAAAGATTGAAAAAGAGTAATGTTCTAGAAGATTGGAGTGAACTTGATGCAATAGGACATCGTGTTGTGCATGGTGGTGAATATTTTCATAAACCTACAATTATAGACGATGAAGTAATTGAAAAAATTGACTCTTTAACCTCTTTAGCACCACTACATAATCCCGCAAATATATTAGGAATTAAAGTTTCTATAGAACATGCACCTAAAGTTGCGCAGGTGGCAGTTTTTGATACAGCTTTTCATCAGAGTATTCCAAAATATGCCTATATGTATGCTTTACCATATAAGATGTATGAAAAATATGGGGTAAGACGATATGGTTTTCATGGGACATCTCATAACTATGTTGCATCTGAAGCTTCAAAGTTTTTAAATAGAGAGTACTCAGAATCTAATTTTATCTCTCTTCATCTTGGTAATGGATCAAGTGTCACTGCTATTAAAAATGGAAAAAGTATAGATACATCAATGGGTATGACACCTCTTGAGGGCTTAATAATGGGTACAAGAAGTGGTGATATTGATCCTCAGATAATAATTTATTTAGCAAAAGAGCTCAATATGAGTATTGGTGAAATTGATGTAATGCTAAATAAAAAGAGTGGACTGCTTGGTGTGAGTGGTATAAGTGATATGCGAGAAATTCAAGCTTCAAATGATGAAAAAGCAAAGTTAGCACTTGATATGGTTGTTTATAGATTGAAAAAATATATTGGTTCATATGCTGTAGCTCTTGGACGAGTTGATGCTCTTATTTTTACAGGAGGAATAGGAGAACACTCAGAGATAATCAGAAAAAATGTTTGTGATGAGTTAGATATTTTAGGGATTAGTATAGATTCAGATAAGAATAAAAATGTTAAAAAAGATATAGTAGATATTTCAGCAAATAGTAGTAAATCAAAAGTTCTTGTTATTTCAACGAATGAAGAGTTAGAAATTGCACTACAAACACAAAAAATATTAAGGGGTGAAATTTGAAAAAACGTACAAAAATTTTAGCAACAATTGGACCAGCATCTGATTCACAAGAGATGCTAGAAGCTTTAATGCACGCTGGAGTTAATCTATTTCGTATGAACTTTAGTCATGGAAGTCACGAATACCATACAAAAGTTTTAAATAGAATAAGGTTGGCAATTGAAAATACTGGATTAATTGTAGGAATATTGCAAGACATCAGTGGTCCAAAAATTAGAGTTGGTATGCTAGATTATGACTTTGAATTAAAAAGTGGCGATATTTTAGAGTTTGTACAAGATGATATTAATGGTGAGAAGATTGAAGATGGTAGGTATAAACTTTGTATAAATCAAAGCTCAATTTTAGAAATGTTAAGTGTAGAGGAGCATATCTATCTTGCTGATGGTGCCTTGCATGCTGTAATTATTGAAAAAAATAAAAATGGTATTAAAGCTAGAATGGAAAATGGTGGGATACTCTCCTCACGCAAGGGTGTAAACTTTCCAAATACTAGACTTGGCATTGAGGTATTAACACCAAAAGATAGAGAAGATATGCGTTGGGGTGTTGAAAATGATGTTGATTTTATGGCAATTTCATTTGTTCAAAGCGCAGATGATATGAGAGAAGCACGCCAAATTATTAAAAGCCATGGTGGTTTTACTCAACTTTTTGCAAAAATTGAGAAGTTTGAAGCTGTTGAGGATATAAAAGATATTATTAAAGAGAGTGATGGAATTATGGTTGCACGTGGTGATTTGGGTATAGAAGTTCCTTATTATGAGGTTCCATTTATTCAAAAATCTTTAATTAGACGAGCAAATGAGTGTAGTAAACCAGTAATTACAGCAACGCAGATGCTCCTTTCAATGACACATAATGAGCGTGCTACTAGAGCTGAAATTAGTGATGTTGCAAATGCGGTTTTAGATGGTACAGATGTTGTAATGCTCTCTGAGGAATCAGCAGTGGGACATAATCCAGTTCTTGCAGTACAGACTATGTTTAATACAATTAGAGCAACAGAGAAAGATTATCCATTCCATAAGTATGACCATTTTGAGAATGAAGATGATACAGATAGTATTGATGAAGCAACAGTAAAATTAAGTCATGAATTAGATGTTGATGCAATTTTAGCAATTACATCTTCTGGACAATCTGCTAATAAAATTGCACGTTATCGTCCAGCTGTTCCAATTTATGGGGTAACAACTGATGAGAAAGTAGCTCGTTCGTTAACTGCTGTTTGGGGAGTTGTACCAGCATTTTCAGTGGAGCCTGGAAGTTTAGGTCACACTATGAAGTCTGTTATAGAACAGGGTCTTGAAAAAAATGTTTTGGATTTAGAGAAGAGTTACATCTTAACAGCAGGTGATCCAGTTGGAGTAGCAGGTAAAACGAATATGATTCGTCTTCTTCGTAAGAATGAGATGAAATTTATTCAGACTCTACCTATAGATGAAAATATATAAGATTAAGCAAAATATTATAACTAATTGTAGTACAATAGCTGAATTAAAAATCAGATTTTTTTATTAAATATATCTTATAAGAAAGTTTAGGTTTTGTTTATAATAATCATAAGAGGAAAATACAATGGCAATAAAAATAGCAGTAAATGGAACAGGACGTATAGGAATTATAGCAGCTAAAATTGTGTCGCAACGCAGTGATTTAGAGTTAGTGGCAATTAATACAACAGCTAAAGCTGAGATGCTTGAATACTTGTTTAAATATGATAGTGTACATAAGGGAGTTGACGCTAAAGTTATTGATGATAATACAATTGAAATTGCTGGTAAAAAAGTTGTAATGTTTCGTGAGAGAGATATTGATAAGTTAGATTTTGGTTCAGCTGGTGCTGATGTTGTATTAGAGTGTACTGGGGTTTTTACAAAAACAGAGACTGCAGGTAAACATCTTAAAGGAGGTGTTAAAAAAGTTGTAATTTCAGCTCCTGCTGGAGATGATACACCTACATTTGTACTGAACATCAACACGAATGAATACAATGGTGAGAAAGTAATTTCAAATGCTAGTTGTACAACAAACTGTTTAGCCCCAATTGCTAAAATATTAGATGATACTTTTGGAATTGAAAATGGTCTTATGACTACAATTCACTCTTATACAAATGATCAAAATATTTTAGATGTTAAACATGCTAAAGATATGCGTCGAGCACGTGCCGCGGCTGTCAATATGATTCCAACTACAACTGGTGCTGCAAAAGCAATTGCAAAAGTTATGCCTAATATGAAAGGTAAACTAAATGGTTATGCTATGCGTGTACCAACTGCTGATGTATCAGTTGTAGACTTAACAGTTAACCTTAAAAAAAGTGTAACAGTTGAAGAGATAAATGCTGCAATGAGTGCTGGTGCTGAAGGAAGCTTCAAAGGGTTACTAGAGATTGATAATGACAAAAGAGTTTCAAGTGACTTTATTGGATCAACTTACAGTGCTACTTATATTCCAGATATGACAAGTGTAGTTGAGGGAACAACTGTAAAAGTTCTTGCTTGGTATGATAATGAGTGGGGATATACAAGTCGTTTAATTGATATGGCAACTTTTGTAGGTAATCACTAGTGTTAAAATTTCATCATGATTTTTCTTTAAATGAAAGTCCCGCTCATCTTGATTTAATGAGTAAGGCATATGAAGCTGTTAAAGAGGAAAATGAGAGTGGGCAAATCGGTTATTACCGCTTGCCTCGTGATACTCTTTCTATGGTGGATGTTGTAAAAAATAGTGAACTGTATTTAGATTCTAGTATCGAAAATATAGTAGTTATAGGTATTGGTGGTTCATCACTTGGAATAAAAGCTATTATGCAGATGTTACCTAGTAAAAAAACTAAACCAATTTACTTTTTAGAAAACTCTGATCCTGTTAATATCTCTGAAATCTTTTCAAAAATAAAAAAGAGTAATAGTGCATTTATTGTTATCTCAAAATCTGGCGGTACAATTGAGACAATTTCAATTTTTAAAACTGCATTGGACTACTTTAAGATTGATTTAGAGAGTGAAGATTCTAAAAGAGTTGTTGCAATTACAGATAGTGGTTCATCACTCTCTAAATTTGCAGATGAGTATAAAATTGCTCAATATAATATTCCTTTAAATGTTGGGGGAAGATTTTCAGTTTTGAGTGCTGTTGGTATTGTTCCACTTGTGTTAGCTGGCTTTAATGCGGCAGCTATATTAAATGGTGCATCTGAGTTTTTAGATAGTTTTTTTGCGCGAAAAGAGGATCATCTTTTACGTAAAGCGCTCTATTACACTCAAAATTCTGATAGTGAAAAAATTAATGTAGTTTTTTCATATGCATCAAATATGGAAAATCTTAGTAAATGGTATGTTCAGCTTTGGGGCGAATCTCTTGGTAAGGTAACAACAAGTGGCAAAAAAGTTGGACTTACTCCAATTGGTTTAATAGGTTCAACAGATCAACACTCGTTTTTACAACTCATTATGGAAGGACCACGTGATAAAACTGTCACATTTATTAATGTAGAAAATTTTGAGAATGATTTGAAAATTCCTGATATTACTCTAAAACATATTGAAAAAACAGATTTTATAAACGGTAATAGTTTTAATAATCTAATTAATTCTCAATGCGATGCTACAAAAGAGAGTCTAATTCAAAGTGGAATTAGTGTTGATTCAATTACTTATGACAAAGTAGATGAGGAAAATATAGGCTCGACAATTATCTATTATGAGCTACTAACTTCTATTAGTGGTGTAATGTTAGACATAAATACGTACAATCAGCCAGGTGTAGAGCTTGGTAAAACTATTTTAGAAAAAAAATTTAAATAATTCGGAGTTTTAAAAAATGAATTTATTCCCTTATGATATTGCTGAGCAATATGAAACTAAAGTTGCCTATTTCTCAATGGAATTTGCTATTGCACAAGCTCTTAAGATATATTCAGGTGGTTTAGGATTCTTAGCTGGTTCACATATGAGAAGTGTTTATGACCTTCGTCAGCACACTATCGGGATAGGGATGTTATGGAGTTATGGTTATTATGACCAATCTCGTAATGAAGACAATACTTTAAAACCAGAATTTCGTCGTAAGAAATATTTTTTCTTAGAAGATACAGGTGTGAAAGTAACGGTTGATATTAGTGGCAAGCCTGTTGTTGTTAAAGCTTATCTATTACCAGCTGAAAGATTTGGTACTGCTCCAATGATTTTACTCTCAACTGATATTGATGAAAATGATTACTTAGCTCGTACAATTACACACAAGCTTTATGATGGAAATGAAGAGGCTAGAATTGCTCAAGAGATAGTTTTAGGAATTGGTGGAACAAAAGTTTTAGAAGCTATGAACGAAGAGATAGATGTCTATCATCTGAATGAGGGACATGCACTTCCAATGGTTTTTGAACTTTATAACCGTTTTAAAGATCTTCAAATTTTAAGAAAACATGTTGTATTTACTACACATACTCCAGAAAAAGCTGGGAATGAGGAGCATAATGTTCATCTACTTCATAAAATGGGATTTTTTGCTGGACTTAGTGTTCATGATGTTCAAAAACTTCTTGATTATAATGATGAACATTTTAGTTTAACAGTTGGAGCACTAAAAACTTGTAAAATCTCTAATGGTGTCTCTATTATGCATGCAAAAGTTGCTAATGACATGTGGAAAGATTATAATGGAATTGCAAATATTATTCCGATAACAAATGCTCAAAATAGACGTTTTTGGGTGGACAAACCTCTTGTTAGTGCACTTGATGAACATGAAAACTTTGAAGTTATTGCCCGCAAGAAACACCTTAAAAAGAATCTTTTTGAAGAGGTAGCAGATCAAACTGGAAAACTTTTAGATCCTGATGTTTTAACAATAGTGTGGGCTAGACGTTTTGCAGAGTATAAACGTCCAGGATTGCTAAAGTATGATTTTGAAAGATTTAATGACCTTGTAACAAGAAGTAAACATCCAATTCAGGTTATCTGGGCTGGTAAACCTTATCCGTTTGATCATGGAGCAATAGAGATTTTTAATGAGTTGATTGAGATGAGTCAACACTATAGTCGTGTTGCTGTTTTGATTAAATATGAGTTAGAACTGTCACGTTTAATGAAACAAGGTAGTGATATTTGGCTTAATACCCCTAGAATTACGCGTGAAGCAAGTGGAACGAGTGGAATGACCGCAAGTATGAATGGTTCTGTTCACTTCTCCATTTCAGATGGTTGGCATCCTGAGTTTTGTAGGGATGAGCATAACTCTTTTACAATTCCACCAGTTGATCATACTCTACCTATTGAAGAGCAAGATAGACTTGATAATAAAAACATGATGGATATTTTAGAAAACAAAATTATTCCTATGTATTATGAACACCCAGATAAATGGGTTGAGATTGTTGATAATGCGATGAGCGATGTTTTAGAAGATTTTGATTCAGGTCGCATGGCAAATGATTACTATACAAAAATGTATGATGCGTTAGGTTAATTATGGCATTAGCAATTATGTGTTCAGGCGGTGATGCGCCCGGTATGAACCCTGCAATTAAAAAATTTGTTGACCATGTTTATAAAAGTGGAGAAGATGCCTATCTTATATATGATGGTTTAGAGGGCTTGATTGATGGAAAGATTAAAAAAGCTACTAATCATGATGTAACTGGAATCGTGCATTATGGCGGAACGATTTTGAGATCATCTCGTTCAAAACGTTTTTTTGAACTAGAATATCGTCAAAAAGCCTATGATAATCTCAAAGAGCATGGTATAGATGGTCTTGTTGTCTTAGGTGGAGATGGTTCATTTAGAGCGATGAACCAATTTAGTAAAGATTTTCCTATTAACTTTGTAGGAGTTCCTTCTACTATTGATAATGACATTTATGGTACAGAGTACTGTTTAGGTGTAGATACTGCTCTAAATGTTGTTCGTGATGCGTTGGATAAAATTCGTGATACAGCTGCTTCATTTAATCGTGCATTTGTTGTTGAGGTAATGGGGAGAGATTGTGGTTATTTAGCATTAATTTCTGCTATAGTTAGTGGTGCAGAAATATGTATTGTTCCAGAAGTTGAATTTGTTAAAGATGTTACAGAAGAGAAGCTAAAAAAAGAAGTTGAAAATGGACGTAGATATATTTTAGCAGTTGTTGCAGAGGGTACTGAGAAAACATCTGAAATTGCCTCATGGTTAGAAGATAAAATTGGACTAGAGACTCGTGTTAGTATTTTAGGACATATTCAGCGTGGTGGAAATCCTACAGTTTATGACAGAATGATGGCTTTTAAGTTTGTAATTGGTGCAGTAGAGCATCTTCAAAAGTCTAAAGATTCAAATAAAATTATTGTTTACAATAAGGGTGAGTACTCTCTTAAAGAGATTGATGAGATTGTATCTCAAAAGTACACTGTTCCAAATGAGTTATTGGAAGGTTTAACTTACTTAGATTAAGGAGAGCTAATGATAAAGATAACTAAAAAAGCTAAGAGAGCATGGGTGACTTTTAGTTTGAATCCAGATTTAACAGTTGACAGTATTGAACTTTTAGGTGAATGGAATGATTGGAAGCCAGAACCTATGAAACAGAAAAAAAATGGTGAATATTCAATCACAAAAATTATAAAAACTTCTGATAATTATCAGTTTGGATACAGACTAAATGGGCAAATATGGGAAGTCGAGTCTGAATGTGCACTTGTTTCATCCCCGTTTAATAGTCAGAACTCAATACTTAAGCTATAATAAGAAAAACAATGTAATTTAGGGGGTATAGCTAATGAAAGCAGTTGTAATGGCAGGAGGGTTTGGAACTCGTATTCAACCACTAACAAATTCTAGACCAAAGCCAATGCTACCTATCATAAATAAGCCTATGATGGAACATACAATGATGAAATTACGTGATGAGGGTATCACCGATTTTATTGTTTTGCTATATTTCAAACCTGAGATTATAAAAGATTATTTTGGTGATGGTAGTAAGTTTGGCATTAATATTGATTATGTAGTCCCTGACAATGATTATGGAACTGCAGGTGCAGTAAAACTTGCTCAAGATTTAATTGGTGATGAAAATTTTGTAATTATAAGTGGTGATTTAGTTACTGATTATGACTTTAAAGAGATTTTTAAACATCATAAGAAAAAGCGTGCAAAACTCACTATTACTCTTACCTCTGTTGATAATCCGCTACAGTTTGGTGTTGTTATAGCAAATGAAGATGATAAAATTGAAAAATTCTTAGAAAAACCTAGTTGGGGTGAGGTGTTTAGTGACACTATCAACACTGGTATTTATGTTATTGAACCAGAAATTCTAGATCATATTCCAAAAGATAAGAATTTTGATTTTGGAAAAGATCTGTTTCCTCATCTCATGCAAGAGGGAATTGAACTAACCTCTTATAATATCACTGGTTATTGGCGTGATGTTGGTAATCCTGAGAGTTATCGTGAGGTATATGAAGACATACTAAGTGAAAAAATTGTTCTTGAAGCAGAAGGCATAAGGTATGAACGACCAGATGGTGTACTTATATGTGAAGAGGAGTATGTTCTTTGTGAGACTGTTGAAGTAATTGGCAAAGTTATAATTGGTAAAAATGTAACTCTTGGTAAAGGTTGCAGACTAAATAATGTTGTTATTGGAGATAATGTAGATATTGGTGATAACTGTAAAATAAGAAATAGTGTCTTTTGGAATGACGTTAAAGTTGACAGGGGTGCTGAGCTAGATGGTTGTGTAATATGTAACAACAATAAAATCCAAAAAAATGTTAAAGCAAAATCTGGACTAATATTGGCAGAGGGTTGTGAAGTTGGACAACTAGCTAGCATTGAAAAAGATGTAACAATTTGGCCAAATAAAAAGATTGATTCAGCCTCAATTGTAAGTAGTAATGTTGTTTGGGGTGATAAATATAAAAACTCTATTTTTGAAAATGGTAGTGTTATTGGTAAGTCAAATGTTGAGCTTTCATGTGAGATGTCAATTAAATTAGCAGAAGCGTTCGCTGCACAACTTCCAGTAGGATCTACTGTATATGTCTCACGTGACAATAGTAAAAGTGCACGAATGTTAAAACGTGCATTTTTGGGAGGTATATTATCAGCTGGTGTAAATGTTATTGATGTAAAGAGTATTCCATCTACAGTTTTACGTTATAACGTTGCTCATGACGCTGATATTATTGGTGGGGTTCACTTTAAGCAAAATTTAGATGATCCAACTAGTACGGAGATTACCTTTTTTAATGAAGAGGGACTTCGTGTTCGAACTGGAATTACAAAATCAATAGAAAAAGCATTTTTCAAGGGCGAATTTAGACGTGTTGAATACAATAGAATTGGAGAAGTTGAAGAGAGCCCATATAAGAATGAGGTTAGATTTTATAAAGCTGGATTAAAAGATAAGTTTAATCAGCATACGTTTCAGTGTGATAATTGTAAAGTTGTAATGGATGTCCTACATGGTGGTACATCTGATGTTTTTCCTGACATTATAAATGAATTAAATATAGATAACATTATTTTAAATGCATATAAGGATAGTAAAAAACTTTCAAATATTGATATTCTTAAAAAACAGGCTGAAGAGAATATTTCATTGATTGTAAAAAGATTAGATTATGATATGGGCTTTATGATTTATCCAGATGGACAAAAACTAAGAATCATTGCAGATAATGGAGATTTATTAGAAAAAGATATGGCACTTCTTGTTGTTCTATTCTTAATGAACTTAACGGCTAAAGGTGGCAAAAAACTTCGTGTATTTCTGCCCACATGGGCTCCTGATATTATGGATTCGCACTTTAATAACCTCTCTATTAGACGCGGAAAGTATTTGAGCTTTGATGCTGAGCAACTTACAAAATATGATTTAATCGCTTCAGTAGATGGAAACTTTGCATTTACGGAGTTTGCAATTCATCGTGATAGTATGTATTCAAGTTTGAAGATAATGGAAATGTCAGCTCGACATGGCATTAAATTGTCTGAAATAGTTTCACAAATTGAAAATTTTTATTATAAGTATATACAACTTCCATGTTCTCAAGAGCTTAAGGGAAAAATGATGCGTAAGTTCTTAGAAGATGCAAAAGATAAAAAGTCGTCAAGTGTTGATGGTGTTAAAATCTGGCATGGAGATAATGATTGGATTTTAATGATTCCAGATCAATATTTTGATGGTCTAAATCTTTATATTCAGGCAAAAGATGCAAAAAGTGGTAAAAAGCTTTTTAAAGATTACGAGAAAAAAATAAAAATATGGACAGATAAGTAAGTATGGACAAACCTCTTAAATTAAGCTTTATGTGGCATATGCACCAACCTGACTACCGAGATGGTAGTGGTGTTATGCGTATGCCTTGGGTATTTTTACACGCTATAAAAGATTATTACGACATGCCTTGGATACTCTCAAAGTACCCAAGTTTGAAAGCTACATTTAATGTAACTCCACCACTTATTGAACAGCTTAATCTTTACAGCGCACCAACTGAAAATGATTATTTTTTATCTCTTTGGATAAAACATCCAAATGAAGTTGGTAGTGAAGATAAGAAATCATTAATCAAAACTTGTAAATCATCAAACTATGAGACAATGGTAAGACCACTAAAACGTTTTGATGAGCTTTTCGAACAAGATGAATTTAGTGATAATGAGTTAATTGATTTAGAAGTTATGTTTATGATTTCTTGGTGTGGTCTGTATCTTCGTGAAAATAGTGATGTAGTATCAGGTCTGATGAAAAAAGAGAGAAATTTTACTCAAGAGGATAAGAAAAGTTTTTTAGATGAGCTTACAAAGTTTGTTCAAACAATTTTACCTTTTTATGCAAAACTTCAAAAAAGTGCCCAAATAGCACTCTCGACTACGCCATATAATCATCCTATTCTTCCATTGCTTATTAATATGGCAACTGCAAAAGAGGCAAATGCTCATGCTCCAATTGTAGATAACTTTGTATCTTTAAAAGATGATGCACGTATTCAAGTTGAGCGTGCGATTGAACTCTATAAAGAGACCTTTAAAATTGACCCAATTGGATTTTGGCCAGCAGAGGGCGCGGTAGATGAAGCAAGCAGTGACATTTATCGCTCTTTAGGGATTAAATGGATTGCAACAGATGAGGCAATTTTGTTTAAGTCGCTTAAAAATGATGATAGAGCAAATCTGTATCATGCCTATAAATTTAATGATTTAAGTATGGGCTTTAGAGATCATGGGTTAAGTGATTTAATTGGGTTTACCTATAGATTTTACAAAGCTGAAGATGCTGTAGAACATTTTTTAAATGCACTGCAACCGATTTCACATGAGGGCTCAGATACTGCATTTGTTATTTTAGATGGTGAAAATGCATGGGAATTTTTTCATGATAACGCCTATCCATTTTTTACAAAACTATATGAAAAACTTGAACAGATAAGTTGGTGTAGTACTGTAACAATGGATGAAGTTTCAAATGGACCCACTAGGGAGTTAGAACACTTGGCACCTGGGAGTTGGATAAATGGTGATTTTACTACATGGTCAGGAAGCAGTGAAAAAAATCGTGCTTGGGAGTTAGTATTTCAGACAAGAAGAGATTATGTCAATAGAGGTGAAAGCTTTAGTGAAGATGTAGAAGAGAAGATAAAGTTTCATTTTCTAGCAGCAGAGTGTAGCGATTGGTACTGGTGGTATGGAGATGACCACCATACGGATTTTGCATTAGAATTTGACACACTATTTCGCAAGCATCTGATTGAGATATATGATTTAATGAAGATGACTCCGCCAGCTGACCTATTTGAGCCAATACTTGAACATAAAAGTACAGCTTCATTTATGATTCAACCACAATTTCCTATTCGTCCTAGAATTGATGGAATGGATAGCTCATTCTTTGAGTGGATTGGAGCTGGGATTATTGATGAGAGTAAGCTTTACTCAACTATGGATAGAGTTCGTGGACCTATCTCACAAATTCATTACGGACAAGATGAACAGGGAAATATATATACTGCTTTTCAAGGTGATGTATCTGAACTTGTTGGAAAAAGTTCAACACTTAGAGTAATTATCGAAGAGTTAGAAAAAACGTTTACTATGAAAATAGAAGAGAGTGAAACTAAGTCAGAGATTATTATGAATGTGCATGAATTGATTGAAATTTATATTGAACGTAATCTGCTTGAAGATATAGATAAAGTACATTTACGTTTTGAAATTGAGCAAAATGGAACAATTGTTCAAACACTTCCAGGATTTGGTGCGCTTGCTATGGATTTAAATGAAGATTATGGTGCTAATTGGTTTATATAAGGGATAAAAAGAATGAGTAGTAGAAAGACCGCGTTATTATTTGGAATACATATGCACCAACCAGTAGATAACTTTAAAGAGGTTATTGATGATGGTGTACAGAAGTGTTATGGACCTTTTTTTGAGGTAATGAGTAAGTATCCAGAGTTTCGTTTTTCAGTCCATTGTAGCGGTTGGTTGTTAGAACAGATTGAACAGTTTCATCCAAAGCTTTTTTCTCAAATGAAAAAGTTAGCACAGAAGGGTTCACTAGAATTTTTTAGTGCTGGTTATTATGAACCAATTCTAAGCGTTATTCCTTCTGGTGATAGAGTAGCTCAAATAAAAAAGCTAAACACTACAATTGAGAAAAAGTTTGGTGTTAAAGCAAAGGGTATGTGGCTTACTGAACGTGTATGGGAATCAGCACTTATTCCAGACTTAAAAGAGGCTGGCATTGAATATACTGTAATTGATGATTATCATTTTCAATGTACAGGTTTTAATGAAGATGAATTAGATAGCTATTATATGACAGAAGAGGGAGCCCATGAATTAGGACTTTTCCCAATTAGTAAGAAGTTACGTTACGCTCTACCTTTTATGAGCGTTGAGAGTGCAGTAGAAGCTGTAAAAAGTATTAACTATGAAAAAAATAGTGCTGCAATTATTTTTGATGATGCAGAAAAGTTTGGAATGTGGCCAGGTACTCATGAATGGGTTTATGAGAAAAAATGGCTTGAAAAATTTGTTGAATCTGTTTTAGAAGATGAAAAGATAGTGCCTCAACATTTTAGTGAGTATTATGCATCTAACAGACCAAAAGGTATAGCGTATCTACCAAATGTCTCATATTTTGAGATGGGTGAGTGGAGCTTGAAAGCTGATGATGCAGCTAAACTTGAAGCATTTAAGGAGCATATGGGTCATGATAAGTTTGATGAAGAGGGTATCAAGTTTTTAAAAGGTGGTATCTGGAAGAATTTTTTTGTGAAATATGATGAGAGTAATCGTATTCATAAAAGAATGTTAGAGCTATCACGTGCTCAAAAAGGTGTTAAAAGTTCAAAGTTTAAAGATTATCTTTATAAATTTCAGACAAACGATGTTTTATGGCATGGTGTTTTTGGTGGTTTATACCTTCCAAACTTAAGAGATAATGCGTATAGATTTTTAATCGGTGCAGAAAATGAACGTTATGAAAACAAGGTAGTTATAGAAGTAGATGATAAGTCAATTGATGGTTATACAAAAGTGAAATCTGTTGGCAAAGAGTATATTTTACGTTTTGATGAAAAAGCTTCCGGTCAGTTAATTGAGTTTGATTCAAGAGGTGATATGTTCAATTGGCAAAACTGTTTGACTAGACGTAAAGAATCTTATCATGACAAAATATTGCAAGAAAAAAAGCATGAAGAACATGAACCATCAACTGATGGTATCGATACAATTCATGCTATGGCTTTTGATGTTTCTGATGAACTAAAAGATGCACTTACGTATGATTGGTATGTTAAAAACTCTTTTATCGATCACATAACAGATGAAAGTTTTACGCTTTCAAGTTTTAAGCACTGTAATTTTCATGAGTATGGTGATTTTAGTAATCAGCCATTTAAATATAAAAGCTCTAATAAAAAAATCCACTTTGAGCGAAATGGTGGGATCTTCTTACCTGAGAAAGAAAACTCTGAACTTAGTAAAAGTTTTAAACCACGCGATAGTGGTTTTGATTTTTCTGTAGAGTTTAGCACAGAAAGTCAGAGACTATTTACATATGCAATGGAGCTAAACCTTCATTTTGCAGATCATAATCATCTATTAATAAATGGTGATGTGGTTAGTGATGGTGGTACACTTGAAGGAGTTAAAAAAGTCAAACTTCAAGATACACATCTAGGTAAAATAATTACCATTTCAGTAGATGAGAGGGTTAACTTTATTTATTATCCATTAAAAACAGTATCTCAAAGTGAGATGGGTTTTGATCTTACAACGCAACAAATAAGCATGGCATTTTTATTGCCATTTTCAAAAAACTTCACTTTAAAAGGTTCTGTTGAGGTGAGTAATGTCTGATATACGTTATGATTTACTAAGCGATAATTACGTAATAATAGCTCCTGAACGTCTTCATAGACCTGATTATATGGCATGGGAAGAGGAAGATGTACATATGATTGAGTGCCCTTTTTGTGAGGGAAGTGAACATAAAACACCATCAGAACTTTTTGCTATTAGAGATGATAGTGATGCAAATGGTATGGGTTGGAAAAGTAGAGTTGTACCAAATTTGTACAGAGCTGTTCAGATTGAAGCGTCAAAAAAGACCAAGTCAGATGGAATATATAGTAACTGGGAGGGTTTTGGAGCACATGAAGTTGTTATAGATACTCCAAGGCATCTGAGTCACATGAGTGAGTTTAGTGTAAATGAATTTTACACGTGGTTGCGTACGATTGCACATAGAATTGTAGATTTACATGGAGACGAGCGTATATCTTACATTTCAGTATTTAAAAATGATGGTGTTGCAGCTGGTGCCACGCAGCAACATCCACATACTCAAATAATAGGACTTCCTACAATCCCTAAAAATGTTATTAGAAGATTAGAACGAAATTATGAACACTATAAAAAAACAGGGCGAGCTATATTAGATGATATAGTCACGCAAGAGCTTGCAAGTAAAGAGCGTGTTGTTACTCAACATGGTAGTTTTGTAGCATTTTGTCCATATGCAAGTGCTTACCCTTTTGAAGTAATGATAGCCTCAAGTAAAAAAACATTCTGTAAATTAAATCAGATAGAAGATGATGATATGCACTCTTTAGCAGCTCTTTTACATAATCTGTTTCAACGAATGCGTACACAACTTGGAAAGTTTGACTTTAACCTCTCTTTTTCTATGCCACCAATGCAAAAAAGTTTTGATACGAGTGATTTTCATGAACATTTAGATTCAATATGTGGTTTTAACATTCGTATAATGCCACGAATCTATCGTCATGGTGGTTTTGAACTTTCAACTGATACTTTGATAAATCCTGTTGAACCAGAACGTAGTGCTAAGCTGTTGAGAGAAGCTGGTGAGTCTTAAAACTTTATTTGTTTCAAGTGAGATATATCCATTTGCTAAAAGTGGTGGTTTAGCAGATGTCTCCTATGCATTGCCAAAAGCATTGTCTGAAAATATAGATGTTACACTTATTATGCCACTCTATAGAAGTGTAGATAGAAAAAAATTTAATATATCTTCAAGTGGTGTTACTTTCAAGCTTACTATTGACTCAATAAATTACGAAATTGAATACTTTTTTGCTCTATATAATGGTTTGAAATGTTACTTTTTATATTCTGAAATTTTAAGTGAACGAGATAATCTCTATGGCACTGCTAGTAGTGGATATGAAGATAATGATATTCGTTTTGGACTTTTTTGTCATGCAGTTATCTATTTTGTTGAAAATTTTGCAACCACCTTTGATGTTTTGCATATAAATGATTGGCAAAGTGCAATGTGCGCACTCTTAGTAAGAGAGAAAAAACTTGATCTAAAGACTGTTTTTACTATACATAACCTTGCATATCAGGGTATTTTTGAGAAAAGTAGTTTAGAGAGATTAGATTTAGGTGAAGAGTATTTTAATCAAGAGGCATTAGAATATTATGGGGATGTGAGTTTTTTAAAAGCTGGAGTTGCCTATAGCGACCACATTACAACTGTAAGTCCAAACTATGCAAAAGAGATTTTAACTAAAGAGTATGGCTCTGGGCTTGAGGGTTTTTTACAAGTCTATAGTCATAAGTTGAGTGGAATTTTAAATGGTATAGACATAGAAGATTTTTCACCAAAAACAGATAGTGCATTATGGGAAAATTATGATGCAAAACTTATGTCAGCAAAACAGACGAATAAACGAAATTTTTTAGAGACTGTAAATCTTTTAGATGAGAAGAGACCTCTATTTATTTTTATTGGTAGGTTTACGTGGCAAAAGGGAATGGAACTTTTAATAAATAGTCTAAAAGAGATTGCCGCGTTAGATGTAAACATTGCAATTTTAGGAGATGGTGAAGAGAAGTACCACAAGGCATTTAATAAAGTTGCTCAAAAATATGAAAATCTTCATGTTCGCTTTGGATATGATGAAAAAACTTCAAGAAGAATGTATGCAGCATCTGATTACCTGTTAATGCCATCAGCTTTTGAACCATGTGGTTTAAATCAGATGATAGCAATGAACTATGGGACAATTCCAATTGTTAGAGCTGTTGGTGGACTCAAAGATAGTGTTAAAAGTATTGAAAAGTTCAACTCAAACGATAGTAGTGGGTTTGGTATTGTCTTTAAAGAGATGAATAGAGATGTTTTAGTCCAGTCTTGTAAAGATGCTATTACGTTATATAATAAAAAACAGCTTTTACGAAAAATAAAACGTCATAATATGAACCAAGACTTTAGTTGGAAAAATAGTGCCTTAGAGTATGAAAAAATTTATAAAAATATAGTTACTAAATAGATGAAACTCTATATTGATATTGGCGGAACAAATTTAAGAGCAGAAATCCATGGTTTCGAAGATATTGTTTATGAAAACAGTTCGACTGCCGAGTTAGATTTAATAGAATATATTGAGAGTAAATTAGAACAATATGAAGAGATGGATTTTGTTGGTATCTCTTATGCTGGACAGGTTAAAGATGGTGTAATTATTTCAGCTCCAAATATAGAAGTTAGCAAAAAAGAGATTAAAAAATATTTTGAAGAGAGGTATGAACTCAATTTAGAGATTGAAAATGATTTAAATTGTGCAGTAATTTCAGAAGCTGAATATTTTAAAGAGAAAAATTTGGTAGCCATTTATGTTGGTACTGGGATTGGAAGTGGTTTTGTTGAAAATGGAAAACTTGTTCATTCAAACTCAAATTTAGTTGGAGAAATTGGACATATTCCATACAAAAAGGCACCATTTAAATGTGGTTGCGGAAAAGATAACTGTATAGAACTTTTTGCATCAGGTCTAGCACTTCAAAGGTGGAGTAATGATGAAAATGTTAACCTTCAAAAATTAAAAGAATCTAGCAGTGAAATTGCTTTAGAATTTGAAGAAGCCCTGCTTCATGCAATAGCAACAGCTATCACTCTTTTTAACCCAAAAGTTTTAGTTTTGGGTGGTGGTGTAGTTGAAAAAAATAGTTACCTACTTGACTTAGTAAAGAGTAGAATAAAAGAGTATGCACCAACTTTTTCGCTTGATGGTTTAGAAATTAAAAGAACAGAACTTACGAATGCTGCTATGAGTGGCGCGAAATTACTGGGGAGAAATTAATATGAATATTCTATTTATAGCATCTGAAGTTGCACCATTTGCAAAGAGTGGTGGTCTTGCTGATGTTGCTGGTGCATTGCCGCAAGCACTTAAAAAAATGGGACATGATGTTCGTGTTGTAATGCCACGTTACTATATTGTAGACAGGTCAGACCTAACACCATTAGAGGGTGAAATGGGTGTTCCTATGGGTAGTATGGGTGAAGTGTGGGCTGGAGTTTTAGAGGGTAGACTTGGCGATGTGCCAATCTATTTTATAGAGCATGAACACTTCTTTGGCCGCAAGGGACTTTATGGAGATGGAGGGTTCTCATTTCCTGATAATGATAATAGATTTATTTTCTTTACAAGAGCGTGTATGCAACTGGCAAAAAAATTGCATTTCAAACCAGATATTTTACATGCTAATGATTGGCATACAGCAGTTGCACCACTTTTTCTAAATACTCATTATATAAATGATGAGACATTTAGTAATTGCGCTTCTGTTTTTACTATTCATAATATGCAACATCAAGGTCAATTTTATAAAGGTGTGATGGATGTACTTGATGTTGGCTGGTTCCATTTTAATCACCATGATTTAGAAGAACATGATGGTGTTAATTTCCTTAAAAGTGCTATTGCTCATACTGACGCTGTAACTACTGTTAGTAACAGATATGCTCAAGAGATAAAAACTTCTGAATTTGGTTGTGGACTTGAGGAGACAATTTCTCATCATAGCGATAAGCTTTATGGAATTTTAAATGGAGTTGACTATAACGAATGGAACCCTTCAATTGATAAGTTGATTGCATCAAACTATGATATTAAAAAGATGAGGGGTAAAGCTACTTGTAAAAAAGATTTACAAAAAGAGTTTGGTCTAAAGCAAGATAAAAAGGTTCCAGTTATTGGACTTGTTGGACGTTTGGCTGAGCAAAAGGGAATTAATCTGTTAGCTGCTTCTATTTGGGAGCTTTTAAAGTTAGATATTCAAATTGTTCTGCTTGGAACTGGTGAGTATTGGGCTGAGCACTTTTTTAGCGATATTGCAGCTAAATATCCAGATAAATTTGCATGTTTCATCGGTTATAGAAATGATTTAGCACATAAAATTGAGGCTGGGAGTGATTTTTTCTTAATGCCATCAAATTTTGAACCATGTGGGCTTAATCAGATATATAGCCTGCGTTATGGAACACTACCAATTGTGAGGGCAACTGGTGGACTAGATGATACAATTGAGAACTATGAACCAGATAGTAATAGTGGAACAGGTTTTAAATTTTACGATGCTACCTCAAATGCTTTAGTTAATACAGTAGGATGGGCAGTTTATACATGGTATAATCATCCAAAGGCTATAAAAAAGCTAATTGCTAATGCAATGAGTAAACATTTTAGCTGGGATGATGCGGCAGCTTCTTATACAGATATTTATGAACTTGCTAAAATAAAAAGAGATAGTAGGCGGTATCAGTAGTTATTAACGGGGGAGTTAAAATGACAAATAAACATCAAATATATTACGACATTTCTCTTTTTGAAGAGATGGATATATATCTTTTTAAAGAGGGCAATCATACAAAACTGTATGAAAAAATGGGTGCGCATGTTTTAGTGCGTAAAAAAAGAGCTGGTGTTGTATTTGCTGTCTGGGCTCCAAATGCTAAAAGTGTTAGTGTTCGGGGGGACTTTAACAACTATGAAGTTGATGCACATCCATTGCATTTACGAACAGATGGCTCTGGTATTTGGGAGGGCTTTATTGAAGGTGTTATTGAGGGGCTCTCTTATAAGTATCATATTGTCTCCAAACATCATAACATTGTCCATGAAAAGAGTGACCCTTACGCTTTTTACTGTGAGGAGGCTCCAAAATCTGCTTCTATTATAAAAAGTATTGGTGGATACAAATGGAATGATAAAAAATGGATGAAAGAGCGTAAGAAGCATAATGCACATGACGCTCCTGTTAGTATCTATGAGGTTCATTTAGGTTCATGGCGTAGAAAAGAGGATGAAAACAATCGACTTTTAACATACAAAGAGTTTGCAGATGAATTAGTTGAATATTTGGTAAAGATGAACTATACGCATGTTGAGATTATGCCATTTACTGAGTATCCATATTTTGGTTCTTGGGGTTACCAAGTTACAGGCTATTTTGCACCAACTTCAAGACATGGCGAGCCACATGATTTAATGGCATTGATAGATGCATTACATTTAGCAGGTATTGGTGTTATTATGGATTGGGTTCCATCACATTTTGCAGTAGATATGCATGGACTTATTAATTTTGATGGTACAGCACTTTATGAACATGATGATCCAAGACAGGGGTATCATCCTGAGTGGGGTAGCATTATTTTTAACTATGGACGAAATGAAGTTCGTTCGTTTTTACTTAGTAGTGCTCTGTTTTGGTTAGATAAGTATCATATTGATGGTATTAGGGTTGACGCGGTTGCTTCAATGCTCTATCTGCACTACGCAAGAGAAGAGGGTGAGTGGATTCCAAATAAATATGGTGGGAAAGAGAACCTTGAAGCGATTGACTTTTTAAGAAAGTTAAATGAACGTGCTTATGAAGAGCATGATGACATTTTAATGATGGCAGAAGAATCAAGTGCATGGCCGATGGTTACTCGCCCTACATCTGTTGGGGGTCTTGGTTTTGGCTTTAAGTGGAATATGGGTTGGATGCATGATAGTATTAAATATCTAAAACAAGATCCTATCCATCGCCAATATTATCACCATCATCTAACTTTTAGCATGTGGTACGCTTTTGATGAACATTTTTTACTGCCTTTAAGCCATGATGAAGTCGTTCACATGAAAGGCTCCATGGTAAATAAGATGCCAGGTAGTTATGAGAATAAATTTTCTAACCTTCGTTCAATGTATGGCTATATGAGTGCACATCCTGGTAAAAAATTACTTTTTATGGGTGGTGAGTTTGCTCAATTTGCTGAGTGGAACTATGAACAGAGTCTAGACTGGCATCTATTAGAGTATCCACTTCATAGAGGAATGCTTAAACTAGTTTCAGATTTAAATCAAATGTATCGCACATATCCTGCGCTTTATATGTATGATGAAAAGCATGATGGTTTTGAGTGGATTGATGAAAAAGATAACCAGCAAAACTGTTTTAGCTTTGTTCGTAAAAGTGATAAAGAGGATGAAAGTATTATAGCTGTTTGCAACTTTTCAGATACAACACGTAATCATTACCGTTTGGGTGTTCCTCAAGATGTAGATTGGATAGAGTTTTTTAACTCTCAGTCTAGTTATTACGGTGGGAATAATATAGGTAATACTGGTGTATTAAAATCACAAAAAGTTCCAATGCATAACCGAGAATACTCTATAGAGATGACTTTACCACCTTTGGGTGTACTATTTTTAAAAATTGATAAGAAGGAAAAAATATGAGTCTACACCCATTAGCTGGGCTAAAAGCACCAAAGTCTATTTTGATAAATGTACCTGAGTTAATTTCTGCTTATTACACACTCACTCCAGATATTTCAAAGCTGGGTGAATCTGTTAGTTTTGGGACATCTGGTCATCGTGGTAGTTCTTTGAAAAAAAGTTTTAATGAGGATCATATTTTGGCTGTTTCTCAAGCTGTTTGTGACTATAGAAAAGAGCAAAAAGTTACTGGAACTCTTTTTATGGGAATGGATACTCACGCTCTTTCATATCCTGCTCAACTTAGCGCACTACAGGTTCTATGTGCAAATGGTGTGAGTGTGGCTATTGCTAAAGATGACGGATTTACCCCTACACCAGTTATATCGCACGCAATTTTGACTCAAAATGCAAAAGGCGGTGAGTTAAGTGATGGTATCGTAATTACACCATCTCATAATCCTCCAAGCGATGGTGGTTTTAAATATAACCCAACGCATGGTGGACCTGCTGATACTGACGTTACTGGTTGGATACAATCACGCGCAAATGAGTATCTGAAAAATTCATTAGATGGTGTCAAAAAAATAGATGTTAGTGAAATTTTAAGTAGTAAGTATTTAGAAGAGTATGACTATGTTACACCATATGTAGATGATTTAGAAAATATTATTGACATTGATGTTATTAAAAATTCAGGAATTAGAATTGGCGCTGATGCTATGGGTGGTTCAGGACTTGAATATTATAGTGCAATAAAAAAGCGTTATGACCTGAATATGGTAACTTTTAATGACAATTTAGATTCAACTTTTTCATGTATGCATTGCGATAAAGATGGAAAAATACGAATGGATTGCTCATCGCCATACTCTATGGCTGGACTTGTTGCATATAAAGATGATTTTGATATTGCATTTGGAAATGATACAGACTTTGACCGTCACGGTATAGTTACTAAAAGTGTTGGGCTAATGAATCCAAATCACTATTTAAGCGTTGCAATAAATTACTTGATGCAAAATCGTCCAAATTGGAAAGAAGATTTAAAAATTGGAAAAACATTAGTAAGTAGCTCTATGATAGATAGAGTGGCAAATGATTTAGGACGAGTTGTAGATGAGGTTCCAGTAGGTTTTAAATGGTTTGTTGATGGACTTCACGATGGTGTTGTAGCGTTTGGTGGTGAAGAGAGTGCTGGGGCTAGTTTTTTGAGAAAAGATGGAAGTGTTTGGTCAACAGATAAAGATGGAATAATAATGTGTCTATTAGCTGCTGAGATTACTGCAAAAACAGGGCTAGATCCTGGTATGCATTACAAAGCTTTAGAAGAGAAGTTTGGCTCACCTATTTATGAACGTTTAGATGCGCCAGCTTCAAGTGAACAAAAGGCAATTTTAAAAAATCTTTCACCAGAAGATTTAAAAGAGGATACTTTAGCAGGTGAAAAAATAGAGGCAATTTTAACTAATGCCCCTTCTAATAATGCACCAATTGGTGGGCTAAAAGTTGTAAGTAAAAATGGTTGGTTTGCACTTCGTCCATCTGGAACAGAAGATATTTATAAAATATATGCAGAAAGTTTTATTAGCTCTGAACATTTAAATAAGATTCAGAGCGAAGCTAAAGGTATGGTTTCTAAACTTTTTAGTTAAATTTTACTTTCCCAATCAAATGCAGTTTTACATATAATTTCAAGGTCGTCATATTTTGGCGACCAGTTTAGCTCACTTTTAATTTTGGTATTATCTGAAATCAGTATTGATGGATCACCTGCTCTTCTTGGTTCAAACTTTGCATCAAAATCTATTTTAGTTACACTCTTCATTGTGGCAATAACTTCATTTACGCTAAATCCATGACCATAACCACAATTAAAAATGTTACTTTTTTTATGAGAGAACATATACTCTAAAGATTTAACATGCGCGTCTGCTAAATCATCTATGTGAATATAGTCTCTTAGACATGTACCATCTGGAGTATCATAATCATCACCAAATATTGACATGCCAACTCTTTTTGCAAGAGCTGTTTGAGCAGCAATTTTAATTAGGTGAGTTGAATTTGGAAAACTTTGACCTATTCTATTTTCAATGTCAGCACCAGCTACATTAAAGTAGCGCAAAATTACATAGTTAAAGTTTTCGTTAGCTTTTTTTGCATCCTGTAAAATTGTTTCACTCATTAGCTTACTACTACCATATGGATTAATAGGGTTCTTAGGTGTTGTCTCTTTGATAGGAATCTCTGTAGGCTCACCATATACCGATGCAGTTGATGAAAAAACAAAATTATTTATACTGTTTTTTATACACTCATTTATAAGGTTTGCACTGTTTACTGTATTGTTAAGATAATATTTCATAGGATTTTCTACAGATTCAGGCACTACAATGCTTGCTGCAAAATGTAGTATGGCATTAAAGTTGCCATTTTTTACTGTTTCACCAATATTTTCAAAGTCTGAAAGGTCAGCTTTTATAAACTCAAAACGAGAAGGGTCTTTAAACATTTTGCTAAGCGAATCAATAGTTTGTTGGTGACCAGTCGATAAATTATCTAAAACAGTAACATTATATGTGCTTTGCAAGGCTAACTGCTTTACTACATGACTACCAATATAACCCGCACCACCAGTAACTAATATTTTCATATTTACACCTATCTTAATCTTTGGCGCAGATTATACTATAATTACTTTTTTATTTAGGATTTATAATGCGAGAAATAATAGAGTACTCTTTTGTTAAATTTTTGATTTTTTTGGCCTCTATTATGCCTAAATCGTTAGTATATAAAATTTTTAAATTTATTTCAATTTTACTTTTCAAGATAGATAAAAAACGAAGAGAACTTACCATTAAAAACCTTACTCTATCATTTGTAGAAAAAAATGAGGTAGAGATAGAGAACTTAGCAAAGCAAAGTTATATAGAGTTGTCAAAAACTGTAGCTGAAATTATTTTGATTATAAATAGACAGTTAGATATTAATTCATTGGTAACTAATGTTGATGAGGCTGTAGAGAGGTTAAGTAGGTATAAAAATGATGGTGCTAAAGTCTATGTTACAGCACATTTTAGTAATTGGGAACTTTTGGCTCAATTTATGGCGATAAATGGTTTTGCACTTACTGGAATAGGGCGCAGGGGAAATAATGAGCTCATTGAAGATAATATTACAACGCCATTTAGACAGATGAATGGAAATAAAAATATTTATAAAAAAAATGCAATTATGCAGATGATAAAAGTTATTAAACAAAATGATTCATTAGGACTCTTAGTTGATCAAAAAGCTGGTCATCAAAATAGTGCTAGAACAACATTCTTTGGTCGAGATGTTATGACAACAACATCTGTTGGAATGTTGAAACTAAAATATAACCCTATATTGCTTCCAATATTTGCAATAAGAGATGACAATGGTAGATATAGAGTAGTTATTAATGATCCAATTGAGTATGAGTCTGTGGGTAATAAGAATGAAGATATTAAGAATATTACACAGTTGTGTAATGATGCTGTAGAAGAGATTGTTAAATCTTATCCGTCACAATGGTTTTGGATGCACAATAGATGGAAGCTGTGAAGATTTTAATATTAAGTGATGGTAGAGCTGGACATGTTAACCAATCCATCGCCTATGCTAAATATTTAGATGCAAAATATGAAATTCATGAGGTGTCATTTAAATATAGATTTTTTAAAAATATTTCATATATTTTAGATTTTTTAAAAATATATACAGAGATAATTTTTAATGTTAAAACTATTGATTTCAGATCATTTAATTATATTGTATCTGTAGGTTCAGCTACATATTATGCTAATAAAACTCTTGCTAAAAAACATAATTTAAAATCAGTCACTTTAATGCTACCACGTGGGTTTAGTTACGACTTTGATTATATTTATGCACAAAGTCATGATAATCCTCCAAAGCAGAGTAATATAATAGAGATGGATGCAAATTTTAGTTACTCAGAAGCATTGAATTTATATAGTCCTTTAAAAAAATCTGTAGCAATTATTATTGGTGGGGAAAATAGTGTATATAAGATGAGTGTAAAAGAGATAAAAGAGTATCTTGATAGAATATTTGAGCTTTTTAGTGACTATGAAATTGCCGTGACATCATCACCTAGAACATCAAAAGAGGTTGAAACTTTACTTGATAGTTATGATTTTGCATATAAGGTTATTTTTTCTAAGAATAGAATAAATCCGATAGCAGATTTTTTAAATAGATGTGATTATGTTTTTATAACTGCTGATTCTACCTCAATGATAAGTGAAGCAGTTGGAAATGGAAATGCTAATATCGAAGTTTTACCACTCTTATCACAAAAAGAGAACAAGTTTACTACTTTTGTTCATAACCTAGAGAGTAGTGGCTATTTACATATTTTTAATGGACAAGTCTCTAAAAACAGTAAAAAAATTGATTTTAAGAGGTATATAGAGTTATGAGAATCGTACAGATATTACCTGAATTAAATGAAGGTGGAGTTGAGCGTGGAACAGTTGAGCTTAGCGCTGAACTTGTTAAAAATTCTCATGAAAGCATTGTCATAAGTAGTGGTGGTAAGTTAGTATCTCAAATTGAGAAAGATGGTGCTAAACATATATTACTTGATGTTAGTTCTAAGAATCCCTTTACTGCGTTTATAAGAGTTCTAAGCTTGAGAAAAGTATTAAAAGAGATAAAGCCAGACATTGTACATGTTCGAAGTAGGGTACCAGCTTGGCTTACATTTTTAGCAAATAGAACATTAGCAATACCATCTGTTACGACAGTTCATGGGTTTAATAGTGTGAACTATTATAGTAAAATTATGACTCATGGTGACTCTGTTATCTGTGTTAGTTCTGCGATAAAAGAGTATATCAAAAAGCATTATGATGTTGAAGATGATAGAATTTCTGTTATAGCACGTGGTGTTGATTTAGAAAACTTTAATCCTCAAAATCTAGACAAATATTTTATCAATGAGTTTAAAAAAGATTACAATTTAGATGAAAAAATTGTAATTTCTAGTGTTGGCCGCATTACACAATTAAAAGATTATGAGACATTTATAAGATCTATTTCACTGTTAAAAAAAGAGATTCCAAATGTTATAGGGTTGATTGTTGGAAGTGCTCATAGAGATAGAGAAGGGTATTATCAAAAGTTACTTACTTTAGTGCAAACTTTAGATTTAGATGAAAATATTATATTTACAGGAAATCAAAGCAAGATAGCTGAGATATACTCTCTTAGCACTGTTATAGTAAGTAGTTCAAAAAAACCTGAAAGTTTTGGTAGAAGTGTAGCTGAAGCAATCGCTATGAATACCCCAGTTGTAGCTACTAGACATGGTGGCGTTTTAGACATTATTAAAGATGGGGAGAATGGCTATTTTTTTGAAGTTACAGATGAAAAAGATTTAAGTAAAAAAATATTGTTAGCATCTAAGTTAGAGTTTAATGGATTTGCTTACATTAGTGAAAATTTTTCTCTTAAAAAGATGGTAAGAGAGACACTAGTTGTCTATGAAAATTTAGTTAAGAGATAAACTCTATAATCCGTTTGCTTGCAAAGCCATCACCATAAGGGCTTTTTGATAGAGAAACTTTTTTATATTCATTCTCATCAAGTAGCAGTTTTTCTGCCTCTGTTACAATTTTTTCTCTATTAGTCCCCACAAGTTTAGCAGTTCCAGCTTCTATGGCTTCAGGGCGCTCAGTAGTATCACGTGTCACAAGTACAGGTTTACCAATACTTGGAGCTTCTTCTTGGATTCCTCCGCTATCTGTAATGATAAAATATGATTTACTCATTGTAAAGACAAATGATTCATAATCAAGTGGAGCAATCAGATGAATATTTTTTGTGCCAGATAACAGTTTAAGCACTGGTTCTTGAACATTTGGATTTAAGTGAACAGGATAGACTATCTGAATATCTCTATTTTTTTCAGCAATCTCATTTAAAGCTTCACAGATATTTATGAAGCCTTGTCCAAAATTTTCTCTTCTGTGACCAGTCACTAAGATATAGCGTGAATTTAAAATATCAAATGGGAGGTTAATCTCTTTTATGAGAGATTGTTGTAGCGTTTTGTCATTATCAATTTTTTCTAGCATTAAAAAAAGAGCATCAATAACGGTATTTCCTGTAACTGTTATTGCACTATCTTTGATACCCTCATTTAGTAAATTCTGCTTAGAAATTTCTGTTGGTGCGAAATGAAATTTAGTAAGTTTTGAAGTTAGTTGCCTATTTGCCTCTTCTGGCCAAGGGCTATAAATATCATAAGTTCTAAGTCCAGCTTCAACATGCGCAATATCTATTCGTTGATAGTAACATGCGAGGGCAGTTGAGAATGTTGTACTTGTATCTCCATGGACAAATACTATCTCTGGTTCAAACTCATCTAAAATTGGTTTCATACCAAGCAAAACATTAGATGTGATACTATTTAGACTCTGTTTTGCTTTCATTAAATTTAGGTCAAAATCTGGTTTAATATTGAAAATTTCTAGTACTTGGTCTAACATTTGGCGGTGTTGTGCTGTGACACATACTTTTGTATTAAATATATCTGTATGTTTTTCAAACTCTTTTATTAGAGGAGCTAATTTAATAGCCTCTGGGCGTGTTCCAAATACGATTAATATTTTTTTCATATAATAGTCTCATACTGCTTTAGTGTCTGTTTTGCGATAGTTATCCAATCAAAATCTTCATCTACCATTCTTTTTGACTGTTTGCCCATCTCTTCTAAATTAGAATTCAATAGTTTATCAATGGCTAGTGCTAAATCTTTCTCATCTGCGCTTTTACATAAGTAGCCATTAATACCATCTTTTAAAATAACAGGAATACCGCCAACATCAGTTCCAACTAAAGGCAGTGACGCTGCCATGGCTTCTAGTCCACTAATACTAGTAGCCTCCATTAATGATGGCAAGATTGAAAAATCTGCAGCGCTATAATAGTCTATTATCTCATGGTGTTTCTTTGCCCCAAGGAGAATGTATCTATCTGTGAAATTTTTCTCTAAAACCTCTTTTATTGAGTTAAACTCTTCACCATCTCCAATAAATAGTAGCTTTAATTTACTGTTTTTTATATACTGTGTAGCTTTTGCTAGGTATGAGACACCATTTTTCCATACCATTCTTCTTGTTACAATCGCTAACTTTTCATCATCAGCGATATTTAAGGCAGCTCTTAAACTTTTTCTTACATCTTTATTTCTTGAAAATTTATCAGAGATAACACCATTTGATATAAATTTTTTCTTTGCTCTTATACTAAATGGGACTTCTAGTAGCTCTTGACTAGGTGCTAAAAAAAGGTCAGGCTTTCTAAATAACCTTTTTAGTATTGAAAGACGGTAACCACCCTTTTTAATTCGCTTTAGGAATCCTGATGTATGGTTTGTATAAGCTAGTGGGATACTCTTAATGTTGTAAAACTCTAAGGGTCTCATCCCATGTATATGAATTATGTCAAATTTATGTTGATTGGTTAGCTTTTTTAAAAATCTATTGATTTGGTATCCATAAGTAAGACCAAAATATTTTAAATCAAATCTATAAATATCTATATTCTCTAATGTTTCAAACTCTTTTTGCTCATTATTAACGAACTTTGTAGCAACTGAGACTTTACAACCAATTGATGTAAGTGCTTTAGATATCTCATGCACATGAGCAGTAATACCACCAACAGTTGGAATGTAATCAAGAGAAACCATTAAAATATGCATTGTTTTTTATACTTTTTATTATCTGCTCGTATTGTACTTAAATAAAGGAAAAGGAGTGCTTTTATGACAATTTTGCTACAATTATTAAAATTTTTAAGGCACATATTATATGATTGAAGCAGAGTATCATCCTAGTGCTAGACCTGAAATGAAAAAATTTGTTACAAACTCTCCAAAAGTAACTTTAGAGGTCGGGTGCAGAGAGGCTTTTTTTAGTAAGAGTCTTCAAGAAAGTTTTGATATTAAAGAGTCATGGGGTGTCGAGCCTGATGCAGTAGTTAAAGAAGATGCAGAAAAAAACTTAACAAACTTTATCTCTGGTTTTTATTCACAAGAGCTAAATTTACCTAAAAACCATTTTGACTTGGTAGTGTTTAATGATGTATTAGAGCATATTTATGACCCTTGGGAAACTTTAAAGTTTACAAAAACAATTTTAAAAAAAGATGGAATTATTGTCGCCTCTATACCAAATATTAGACATAAAAGTGTCTTAAAAAGCCTTCTTCTTAATGATGATTTTAGATATGAAAAAGCTGGAATTTTAGATGTTACTCATATTCGGTTTTTTACTAAAAGCACTATGATTAAACTATTTCAAGAGAGCGGATTTAGTGTTGAGAATATAGAACCAGTTGTTTTAATTAAAAAAAGAAGGTTTTATAAAAAGATTTTACAATTTCCTAAAAACTTGCTGCATTTTTTAACTTTTAATAGATTCAAATCAATTGAATATTCACAATATGGCATAACGGCTAAAATTGCAGAGTAATTACCCTTTAGTAACTGTTGGAGTTGCTTTATATAATCATGAAAAGTATATTGTTGATTGTCTAAAATCAATTGTTGAGCAGACATTTACAGATATAGAGTTAATTGTTATTGATGATGGCTCTTCTGATAACTCCTATAATGTGGCAAAACTATATTTAGAGTCACAAGAGAGGGTTAAGTTCACAATTAAAACTCGCAAAAATGTAGGAATGTGTAATACTCTAAATGAAATTGCATATCTATCTCATGGAAAATATATCTCTTTTGTAGGTTCAGATGATTATTGGGCAAAAGATAAAATTAAAGATCAAGTAGAATTTTTAGAAAATCATCCAGATATTGCACTAGTACACTCTAACTCAATCGTGGTTAATGATGAAAATATTGAAACATCTACAATTGAGTATCAAAATAGAAAAAACAGTAGTGATCTATTTGAAGCAATTTTATTTGGTAAAGGTGGGATAAATACACCTTCTCATCTCTATAGAACATCTATCTATTCAGAAATCGGTTATTATGATGCTTCGTTTAGATTTGAGGATACAGATTTTTGGCTTAGGGTTACAAATAGATTTAAAGTTGGGTTCATTAATAAGTTTCATACATATTACCGTTGGCATGATGAAAACTTGAGTGGTAGTGCAAATAAATTGAAATTTTATAATGATGAAATTGTAAAAATTTATAGAAAAAATATATCAGATAGCGCACTTAAGCAAAAGGCTATAAGTAGAATCTATAAGAAGTCTCTGTTAGTTGCTTTGAGAACATTTAGAGTTAACTACTTTTTGAAATATTTTATAAAATATATATCGTGTAAGTTTTTTGAAAAATGTTAAAGAGGGGATGAGATGAAAGGTATTATATTAGCAGGTGGTAGTGGAACAAGGCTATATCCGATTACAAAAGGTGTTAGCAAGCAACTGGTTCCAATTTATGATAAACCGATGGTATATTATCCGCTATCTGTTTTAATGTTAGCAGGGATTAAAGAGGTACTTATAATATCAACACCTAAAGATTTACCCCGTTTTATTGAGCTTTTAGGCGATGGACGTAGTTTGGGCATGAGTTTTGAGTATGTTGAACAACCATCTCCAGATGGACTAGCACAAGCTTTTATTTTAGGTGAGGAGTTTATTGGTGATGATGATGTCTGTTTAGTACTTGGAGATAATATATTTCATGGACATGGATTAACGGCACTATTAAATGAGTCTATAAAAAATGTTACAGAGAAGAGTAAAGCAACAATATTTGGATATTTTGTAAAAGATCCACAAAGATATGGTGTTGCTGAGTTTGATGATGCTGGAAATGTAATCTCCATTGTGGAAAAGCCGACTAACCCTAAGAGTGATTACGCAGTTATAGGACTCTATTTCTATCCAAATAGTGTAGTTGAGATTGCAAAAAATGTAAAACCAAGCAGTCGTGGGGAGCTAGAAATTACCTCTGTAAATCAGGCATACCTTGATAGTGGTGATTTGAAAGTAGAGTTGATGGGAAGAGGGTATACGTGGTTAGATACAGGAACTCATGAGAGTCTACTTGAAGCATCTCAGTTTATACAAGCTATTGAAAACCGTCAATCTCTTAAAGTGGCATGCATTGAAGAGATAGCCTATGAGATGGGGTACATTAGCAAAGAGGAGTTACTTGTTCTTGCAGAACCTTTGAAAAAAAACCAGTATGGACAGTATCTAATTCGTAGAGCTAAATAGAGGCATAGGGTAATAGGTAAGTGCTTTTTAATAGCTACGAATTTTTATTCGCATTTCTTCCAGTAACTTTTTTTATCTATTTTTATCTGCTCAATAGGCGAATGGTTTATGGTGCTAAAAGCTTTATGGTATTTGCTAGTCTATTTTTCTACTCATGGTGGAATGTACTCTATCTGCCAATAATATTAGCTTCAATGCTTTTTAATTTTATTATAGGAAACTCTTTAAATAATAATTTAACCAAAATCAGAGTGCCTAAAAAAGTACTTCTATCAGTTGGAATCTTAGGAAATTTGGTATTACTTGCCTATTTTAAATATGCAGATTTTTTAATTGATAATGCAAATTATATTTTTAATTTAGATATTACAGCTTTAAATTTAGCTCTGCCATTAGCAATTAGCTTTTTTACATTTCAGCAAATTGCATATTTGGTTGATAGTTACAGGCAAGAGACAAATGAGTATGATTTTTTAAATTATGCTCTGTTTGTGACATTTTTTCCACAGTTAATAGCAGGACCCATAGTTCATCATAAAGAGATGATGCCACAATTTGCATCTAAATGGAACCTAATTAAAAGTTATAAAAATATTTCTGCTGCTGTTTTCATTGCATCTATGGGACTTTTTAAAAAAGTTGTAATTGCTGATACTTTTGCTGTTTGGGCAACTGCTGGGTTTGATGTTGCACCTACACTTAACCTATTTGAAGCATGGGCAACATCTCTTTCATATACTTTTCAACTATATTTTGATTTCAGTGGATATGCTGACATGGCAATAGGTTTTGCACTTCTTTTTAATATAAAGTTGCCAATTAATTTTAATAGCCCATATAAAGCAACAAACATACAAGATTTTTGGAGAAGATGGCATATCACGCTGTCTAGATTTTTAAAAGATTATCTCTATATTCCACTTGGAGGAAATAGAAAAAAAGAGTTTAGAACATATACTAATTTGATGGCAACTTTTATCTTGGGTGGAATTTGGCATGGTGCTGGTTGGACTTTTATATTTTGGGGTTTTTTACATGGTTTTTCTTTAGTTCTTTATAGAATTTGGGATAGATTAGGTTTTAAGCTCTGGGGATGGCTAGCTTGGTTTATAACTTTTAACTTTGTAAATATCGCTTGGGTTTTTTTTAGAGCAAAAGAGTGGAGTGATGCGCTGAAGGTTTTAAGTGCAATGGCAGGACTTGATAGCATTGTGCTGGGTGAGAAGTATGCAAGATATATATCTTTTTTAGGTGAAAATAGCTGGCTTGAAATTGGCAGAGTTACTCAACATATTGGAGATGGCTCTTTAGTTTTAAAATGGCTTCTTATTGGCTTTATTCTATTATTGTTTAAAAACTCTTTTGAACAGCTAAGTAGATTTAAATTAACTGCACGTACTCTTTTAATAACTAGTGTTACTTTTGTTATTTCATTTTTACATTTAACAGATGTATCTGAATTTTTGTATTTTAATTTTTAATGGAAGTTCTAAGATGAGTAGTAAAAAATGGTTTTTTAGATTTATAGCTCTTTCAACACTTCTAATTATTACAGTGATGTTTTTAAATTATAAAATTGATAGGCATAGTGTATTCAGTGATGATTATTCAAATATAAATAATATAGCAAATAAAAATTTTATAAATATTGAGTTTTTAACAAAGAGTGAACATAGTTTTGACTCTTTTATATTTGGTTCAAGTAGAGTTGGACAAATTAACCCACTTAATATTGAAGGTGGGAACTATTACAATATGACCTACGCAGAGGCTATTCCTGTAGAACACCTTGAAAATATAAAACTGTTAATTAAAAGCGGTATTAAAATTAAAAATATTTTACTTGGACTTGATGATTTTTCATATGAGGTAAATCCATTAGTTCACCTCAAGCAACTAGCTGTACAACCACACTATAATAGTGCTATTAATGAAAAAAACAGAATTCGTTTTTTTAGAGATTACCTTTTTTTAAAACCTAAAAAAAGAGAGGTGCTTAATCTATTTAAAGGTGGTAACAAAAAAAGATATTATGACATCTATAATACGGGAATGCACATTAGTCAAAAAGCTATAGATGATGCAATTGAAAATAATATAAGCAGACACATAGAGGATAAGAAGTTTTTAAAACCCACACATTATGAGGGAAATCAAATTATAAAAACACTTAATGCATTGCAAGAGATAAAAAATTTATCTAAGAAATATAATTTTAATTTGATACTATTTTTTAATCCTATACATAAAACAACATACCTAGATACAAATTTAGATAATTTTAGACTTTTTAAAAGAGGAGTATCTCAAATAGCAGAGTTTTATGATTTTTCAGGATTAAACTCTATTACAACAAATAATTACTACTATTACGAAACATCTCACTATAGAGATATGGTAGCAGATATGATAAAGACGAAAATATTTAATGAAAAGTTAGTAGATATACCTGATGACTTTGGAGTTTTTGTTACAAAAGATAATATTGATGAACATTTAAAAAAGTAAAAATTAAGAGGTATAGAGATAATGAATTTTAAGAGAACTGAAATCGAAGATATTGTGATTATTGAGCCAAAAGTACATGGAGATGATAGAGGATATTTTGTAGAGACATTCAGACAAGATAAGCTTGAAGAGTTTATTGGATATAAAATAGATTTTTGTCAAGATAATGAGTCAAAAAGTTCATATGGTGTTTTGAGAGGACTACATTATCAGCTTCCTCCATTTGCTCAAACTAAGCTAGTTCGTGTAGTTCATGGACGTATTCTTGATATTGCTGTTGATATTAGAAAAGGTAGTCCTACATTTGGCCAGCATGTTAGTATTGAACTCTCAGATGAAAATAAGTTGCAGTTGCTTATTCCAAGAGGCTTTGCACATGGATTTGTAGTATTGAGTGATGAGGCAGTATTCTCTTATAAGGTTGATAACTACTACAGTCAAGAGAGTGACCGTGGGATTGCTTTTAATGATAAAGATATTAATATTTATTGGCAAATAGAGGCAGAGAAGCTTCAATTATCTAAAAAAGATACTATGCAACCACTATTTAGTGAAACGACAGACCTGTTTGAATATGGTGTAGATTATTATAAAGAGGCATCAAGTGTTTAATGTTTTAGTAACTGGTAGTAATGGACAGTTGGGTTCAGAAATAAGAGAGCTATCTTCTAATTATGAGTATAACTTTTTCTTTACAAGTAGAGATGAACTAGATATTTGTAACGAAAATAGTGTTGAAAGTTTTGTTAAATCAAATAGTATTGATGCAATAATAAATTGTGCTGCATATACAGCTGTTGATAGAGCTGAAGAAGAGGTAGCGATTGCTACTAAAGTTAACCATCACGCACTTAAAAGCTTAGCTAAGATTAGTCAAAATAATGCTGTTAAATTAGTTCACATCTCAACTGATTATGTATTTGATGGCAAGAATTATAGACCATATATAGAGACAGATATAACTAACCCACAATCTGTTTATGGACAGACAAAATTAGATGGAGAAAAAGAGATATTAGAAATTAATCCTGCTAATTCAATTATCATAAGAACTTCTTGGGTATATTCTAGCTTTGGTAATAATTTTGTTAAAACTATGCTTCGTCTTGCCGATGAGCGTGATGAACTTGGTGTAATTTTTGATCAGGTTGGTACTCCAACTTACGCAAGAGATTTGGCAAAAACAATTTTAGATATTCTTCTAAATATTAATAATAGAGATGTAGAGATTTTTAATTACTCTAATGAGGGAGTTCTTAGTTGGTATGATTTTTCTAAAGAGATTATGAAAATGGCAAAATTAGAGTGTACTATAAATCCAATTGAGACAAAAGATTATCCAACTCCTGCTACACGTCCACATTACTCACTGTTGAATAAATCAAAAATTAAAGATTACTACAATATAACTATTCCATTTTGGAAAGATAGCCTAAAAGAGTGTTTAGTTAAGTTGGGAGAAAAAAGATAATGAATAAAAATATATTAGTAACAGGATGTGCTGGATTTATAGGAAGTAACTTTGTTCCATATTTTTTGAAGAAGTATTCAGACTACAACATCATAAATTTAGACCTGCTCACTTACGCGGGTGATGAAGAGAATTTAAAAGAGGTTCAAGATAATCATAGATATAAATTTATTAAAGGTGATATTTGTAACCGTGAACTAGTTGAGCTCATTTTTAATGAATATGATATTGGTGGGGTCATACATTTTGCAGCAGAATCTCATGTAGATAATTCAATTAAAAATCCTGGCGTCTTTATTGAAACAAATGTTACAGGAACATATACTTTAATTGATGTTGCGCAAAAATATTGGATGAATAAGCCATTTGAGTATAAAGATAGTTATAAGGGATGTCGTTTCCATCATATCTCAACTGATGAAGTATATGGAACATTAGGAGATACTGGACTTTTTACTGAGACAACACCATATGCTCCAAATTCACCATACTCTGCTTCTAAAGCATCTAGTGACATGATTGTACGTGCTTACAATGAGACATTTGGACTTAACACTGTGATTACAAACTGCTCAAATAATTATGGCCCTAAACAGCATGATGAGAAGTTGATTCCAACTATTATAAGAAGTGCACTAGCTGGTAAGCCTATTCCAATTTATGGAGATGGTAAAAATATTAGAGATTGGCTCTATGTGCTAGATCACTGTAAGGGAATAGATTTAGTTTACCATACAGGAGAGAGTTCACAGACCTATAATATTGGTGGGAGAAATGAAAGAGACAATTTATATATTGTAAATAAAATTTGTGAGTTATTAGATGATATAAAGCCAGCAACTAAAAGTTATAAAGAGCTTATATCTTTTGTAGAAGATAGAGCAGGGCACGATAGACGCTATGCAATAGATGCAACTAAAATAGAGACTAAGTTAGGCTGGAGTGCAGATGAAGATTTTGAATCTGGCATTTTAAAAACAATTGAATGGTATCTGGAAAAATATAGATAGTGAAAATTTTACTTATCGGAAAAGATAATTTTCTTAATTGGACTAATAATATTAAGAGTGCCTTTAATCGTATAGATAGTATAGAGTTAGATACACTCTATACAAATAGATTAGGTCTTTTTTCTGATATTGAGAGAAATATAAAGAAAGTATTCAAAAGTCAAGATAGAAATAGTGTTCTAAAAAATGCAATAGAAAATAAAATTGAGAGTTACAGACCAGATGTTATTTTTGTAATTAGTCCATTCTTTTTTGATAAAGAGATATTTAGTAGTTTTGAAAAATTTGATTCTATTATAAAATTGGCTTGGGTTGGAGATCAGTTTTTACCAGAGAGACGCTCTATTGCAAAGTATTTTAATAAAATTTATTGCACAGACACCTCATTTATTGAGAGTGCAAATGAGTATTTATTTCCTGAAGCTAAGTATCTACCATTAGCATATGATGATGAAGTATTTTATGATAGAGGTTTGAATAGAGAAAACAGTCTTCTATTTATTGGTTCACATACACCACAACGTTCACATCTACTCAATAAAATTAATGATAATATTAATATACCTGTAAAGTTAATAGGTCAAAAATGGAAAAAACATATAAGTTCAGACTTTGATTATTCAAGCAAAAATATTAGTATAAAAGAGGTTGCTAATGAATATAATACAAATAGTTTTGTACTGAACCTAAATAACGAACTGAATGCAATAAATGGTCTAAATATGCGAACATTTGAGGCAATTGCAGCAGGATCATGTTTAATTCAAGATAATGTTAAAGATGTAGTTTTAAATTTTACTCCTGATGAAGATATTATAGTTTATAACTCTATTGATGAGATTGGTGAAATTATTGCCAGAGTTACAAAAGATAGAGATTTGTATAATAAAATTATCAATAATGGTAAAAAAGTAGTTCAAAGTAGGCACACATATAAACATAGAGCAGAAGAGATTTTAAGAGATTTATCTTAGCTGTAGCGACTGTAAATAGTTCTGTGTAATTTTAATTTTTGAAGATTTACAGTTATAATAAATTTTTTAAATCGTATTTATGGAGATGAAATGTTAATTTTAGAGCAAGATGTACAACAAGTTGCAAATGATGTAATGAATATGTTACATGAAGATGAAGTAGAACTTATTAATAATTTTCACGATGCTGTTATTGCAAATGATACAGAAAAAATAGATGAACTTTTTAATGAATTGGTAGCTGAGGTTGAGGCTCACTTTAGGTCTGAAGAAGATATGATGGAAGTAAATGGATTTGGCGGTTACCAAATTCATAAAAATGATCATGATATTATTAGAAAAAAATTGAAAAAGTTTCATGATAGGTGGAAAGTACTTAAAAGCTCTACAGAAGTTAAAAACTTTTTAGAAAAAGATTTTAAAAAATTGTGGACTACACATATTTCAAGATGGGATTCAGAGGCTGCCATGCAGATGGGAGATTCTTAAATAAATTTGCTATAAATAATGCAAAATAATGATACCAAATAAATCTCAAAAGATTTATCTTTTGTAGCTTTAGGGGGTTGCAAGGGACGTTAGTCCCTGCCATCTTAATCGGCTTTGCCTACTAGGATGTATAAAATTCAAAAAAGTATAAAGATGACAGAAAAAGAAAAAACAGTTAAAGCACAAATAGATAAATATGAAAAGCATGATGACGAAGATGAAAGTTTAGAAGAGATAGAGGCTAAAAACTCTATTACATTTGCAAAGATGCTTAAACTAGAGCTTAGTAAGGAGCTCTATGGACAAGAACAAGCAATTAATGTTGTCTCTAATAGCATGAAAAATCAAGTTAAAGATGATAAAGGACCAAAGTCTACTTATCTATTTTTAGGCCCTCCTGCAACTGGTAAAACTTTTCTTGCTGAACTTATGACAAAACATCTGCCAAAATATGCAATTATGACATTTGATATGACACAATATCACCAACAAAATGGTGGTGAGCTTTATGGGTATCCATCTGGTTGGAAAGGTTATGGAGTTGGACAATTAACTGGTTTTGTCTATAGAAATCCTAAAGCAGTTGTTGTATTAGATAATTTTGAAAAATGTGACAATATTATTCAAAATAATTTACTTAGCATCTTTGAGGGTGGAAGGATGCGAGATAATTGTGGATGGGATAAAATTACAGATGATCCTTGTAATGAAGATCCTGACATAATTTATAATGAAGAGAACGCAAATTATTGGGTTGATTTTACTCAGACTATTTTTATAATTACAACAAGCCTTGGAAAAGAGTTATACCGAGATTATAGATTTAAAGATCTTGTAAAAAAAGATTACATTCAAGCTGAATCTATGATTTTAGAGGCAATTAAACGTGAGAAAAAAAGAGACAGTAGAAGCGGTGGTTATCAAGATGCGATTGTTCCTGAACTTGCATCTAGATTTTCAAAAGCAAATATAGTTCTATTTAGTAAGTTAGATTATGACGCATTTGACAAGATAGCTCACATTGCATTTAACGAGTACATCGATGAATTTAAAAAACAGTATGGTATTGAGTTTGTAGTAAGCAAAAACTTTGATAATTTTTTGAAATTACAGATACTTAATTTCGCTCCTGAGTTAGATGCAAGAAGAATCAAAGAAAAAGTTAGCACTATTTTCTTTAATAGAATTACAGCCTTTATTCAAGAATCAGATTTACCAATTAAAAATTATAAACAGATAAAAGTGTCTATTTCAAAGTCTGGTTTGAGTTTTTTAGAAGATAGGGTAGAACCATTAATTGAGAATGAAACACTTGTTAGAGAACTTTTTAGAAAAAATATTACTCTTGAAATAGATGATAAAATAACAGCTAAAGATGGAGTTATTACATATAAGTTAAATAGTTGTAAATTTAAACAGGTCATTAGAATAAAAGATTTTACAGAAGATGGACTTGTTTTTGATATTCCTCGTGTTTCATTTGGCGATATTGCAGGGCACCACAAAGCCAAACAGAGGCTAAAAGAGGTAATTAACTTTTTTAAAGAGCCAAAACTTTTAGATAGTTTTGATATTGCGCCACCAAAAGGTATGCTTTTATATGGCCCTCCTGGTACTGGAAAGACAATGCTTGCAAAAGCTTTTGCAAAAGAGGCGGAATTACCATTTATCTCTGTTACAGGTTTAGAACTACTAAATCCAGAAAAGACAAAACAGATTTTTTCTAAGGCTAAAGAGTATGCTCCTGCAATTATTTTTATTGATGAGATAGATACGATTGGAAAACGCGGAGAGGGCAAAGATAGAGAGGTACCAATTAACAAACTCTTATCTTCTATGGATGGATTTTCAGATAATAAAGATGAAAGTATCTTTGTTATCGCAGCAACTAACTTTAAAGAGAATATTGATGATGCTATTGTAAGGCCAGGGCGTATAGAGATTCATATTGAAATTAATAATTTAGATAAAGATGCAAGAAAATATTTGTTAGACAAAATCATCAAAAATAAGCCAGTTGAGGGCAGTTTTGATATGAAAAAACTACTTATGCATACTATTGGTTTTACAGGTGCACAGCTTGAACTTCTTGGGAAAGAGGCATCTTACTACTGTATGCGCCAAGGTATAAGTGCTATTACACAAGAAATTCTAATAGATCATATCCATAAAATTAAATATGGTCAAAAACAGACTCATTTATCACCAGAACAGATGTTTGAAGAGATTGCTATTTATGAAGCAGGACGCGCAGTTATATCTAATGTTTTAATGCCTCATGTTAAAACTGAACATGTAAGTTTAACCCCTAGAGATAACCATGAACAATTTGTATCTAATAACTATAATGATATTCAAGATAATATGACAGTCAAAGATTTTAAAAATAAAATCTGTGTCTCTTTGGCTGGAAGAATCTCACAAATTAAAAAATTTGGTGAAATTGAAGGAATGGATAATGGCGCCTCAAATGATTTACAGCAAGCTACTCGTGACGCTTATATAGCTATTTCTCATTATGGAATGGATTCTGATGTTGGTTACATAAATATTGCAGGTATTCGAGATGTAAGCTCTATGAAGACTCAAGATATTAAACACTATTATGAAAAAATAAATAGCGCGTTAGAGCGTTGGATACAAGAAGCACAAGCTCATACTATTGATGTCGTCAATAAGCATTGGGATAATATTGAAATGTTATCAAAATTACTTTTGGAAAAAGAGATTATCTATGAAGATGAACTTATAAAAATATTGTAACTAGGTACTGCTATATAGTTTACTAGACTCCTTAGCTGTTTTGTTTTATAAATTCATCAATATTTTCATCTAGTAGTAGGTCAAAGTTTTCTTTGATCTTCTCTATATCCCAGTTCCACCACTTGATAACAAGTAGTCTCTCAATCTGCTCTTGAGAAAATCTAAATTTAATATGCCTAGATGGATTACCACCAACTATCTCATATGGTTTAACATCTTTTGTAACAACCGCGCGCGCACCAATTACAGCGCCATCACCAACAGTTACACCAGATAAAATAAGTGCACCATCTGCAATCCAGACATCATTACCTATTTTGACATCTCCTTTTGAATGGGTGCAATCTTTTGTATTAAATTTTGCATCAAATGGGTATGTTGTACCCCAATTATGATGATGCTCTGAACCTCCATATATAGATACACCAGAAGCGATAGATACAAACTTCCCAATTGAGACTTGATTTGGAAGAGCAAATATATTTGGATTCCCATAGGTGTATTCACCAACAGAGATTTTTTTATATTTTTTATTATCTTTCATGTAAAAAGGGTGTCTTTTCTCTTTTCTATATTTTTTAAAACTTCTATAGTAGTGCGAGAAAAATTTATCTATTTTTTTTATTATTTCAATTAGAGCTTCCAAGTAAGTCCCTTTTATTAGTTATATGTTGTGCCATAAATAGTCATTTGTAAAAGTTTGATTAAATAGTGTTTGCATCATATATGCAGTGACAACACTTTCATTAAAGTATGTTTGAGCTTTTTTTTGTCCATTTGAAGCAATTTTGGTTCGTTTTGAATCATTTTCTAAGTAGTATAATATCTTCTCTTTTAGCTCTTTAAAGTCTTTAAAATAGACAAGTTCATCTTCACTAAATAGTTTATCTAACTTTGGTACTTTAGGACAGAGTGTACATACACCATTAGCAGTAGTATGAACAATTCTATCTGATGAGTAGAGCTCAATATCATTTCTACGACTATAATTAATAGCAAGCTTGGTGTCAATGAGAGTATCTAAATATTTTTGACCTTGTAAAAGTGTCTCTTTTGTATCTCCAAAAATCCCAACTTTATAATCTTTAAATTCTGAGAGTAAAAAATCTATAAGCATTTTTCTTGTCTCATCTGAACGACCTATAAATAAAATGTCATATGTCGGGTTTTGGTTGGTAAAAGCGCTATATTTATCAATAGATTTATCGCAAATATTTGGAATGAAATAGATATTGTTAAAACTTTTATCTTTAAGCTCTTTTTTTACCTCTTCAACTCCAGTTGTTGAAAAAAAAGCATCTATGTAGATTGATTTTTCAATAATTGCTTGTTTGTCTTTTAGCCAATCTACCCACCACATGGCTATTTTTATATGGGGTAACTCTTTTTTAATTATCTCTAATGTTTTTGAATCTATTAGCTCACTCTTACCAAGTAATAAAACCTCAGGCACTATCTGTAAAACAGTTTCTATGAGTGAATTATTAAGCTTTTTTCTTCCAAACTTTTTTGTTTTAAAGATTGTAGAGTTTTTTGCAATATCACGGTAGCTAAAATCATAAACAAAATGACCATTTCTTGTTAGTCCATTGGTTATTTTTCTATCTGTAGCATAAAAAGTAGCGCCATTTTTTGCATCACTAAAGTTTGCGCAGTGAACTATTTTAAGTGAATTCAAGAACGTTCCAAAGTATCAAGAACTGTTTTATGAACAGTATCAACACTTATATCTTCCATACATTCATGTTCTGTTGGACACACTTTTTTATAGCATGGATGACATGCGATTAAAGATGATGGTTTAATATTCGCGTGAATAGATTTAGTATGTATAAAGGATACTGAGTGCTTAATGTCAGTCGAGCCAAAAATTGTTACAGTTCTAACTCCAAGTGCTGCTGCTATATGTGTTGGTCCACTATCATTTCCAAGGTACAAATTTGCTAGTTTTATGACTGACTTTAACTCTGTAAGATTTGTTTTGTTTACAAAACTCAGTATTTTACTACCCATCTCTTGCATAATCTCTTCTGTGTCATCAAGCTCTAATTCAGAGCCAACTAGAATAACTCCAAAATCATCTTTTAGCATATTTATTAGATTTTTAAAATTATCTTTTCCCCATTTCTTACTCTCCCAAGCCTTGCTGGTACCAACTGAGATAGCTATAATTTTTTTATTTTTGAATTTATCTTTAATTTCAGATTTAAACTTGTTCTCTTTATTTACTGGAAGTGATATTGATATGTTTTTTTCATCTAAAATATAGCTCTTTATCTGCTCTTTATCTATATGTAGCGCCTCTAAAATTTCTTGCATACTTTTAGATGGAGTCTTTATATGAAACAGTTTTTGAAAAAAGTTGTATGATTTGTTGATTGTACGGTTTTTCTTTACAAAAAAGTTGATGTAGTGTGATGGTTTATTGCATTGTAGATTAATAACTGTATTAAATTTTTTATCTTTAAGGCTTGAAATTGTAGAGAGAAAACTTTTGTGAACTATATATTCATCGAAATAGTCTGTATCACTATAGAGACCTTTTCCAATGCCAGAAGTTAAAAAAGTAATATGTGCATTAGAGTTGAAATATTTGATGGCTCTTAAAATTGGTTCTAGTGTAACCAAGTCACCTAAAGAGGTAAAGCGAATAATTAATATATTTATTTGGTTCATTCTTAAAATAATACCTAAATTTAGATGTAATAAGATAAAATTAGCTACAAGAAAATGGTGAAAAGGCCGACATGAAATACACAGATATAGACTTTAACGATAAATCAATTTTAATAACTGGTGGCGCTGGTTTCATAGGAAGTAATTTAGCCTTCTATTTTCAAGAAAATTATCCAAAGTCAAAAATAGTCATTTTTGACTCATTTCGCTCAGATACAAAATTTCCATCTGGTAACTTTACATCGTTAGGGCATTTTAAAAACCTTAATGGATTTAAAGGTGAAGTAATAAGTGGTGATATTAACTCTAGCGAGGATTTAAGTCGACTTAATGAGTATAGATTTGATTATATTTTTCATCAAGCTGCAATTAGCGATACAACTGTTATGGATCAAAAGCTAGTTGTTCAAACAAACACAAATGCTTTTAAAGATATTTTAGATATTGCAGTTGCTCATAATGCAAACATAGTTTATGCAAGTAGTGCAGGAACATATGGTAATTCAGCAGCTCCAAATAGTGTCGGCAGTGGTGAAATTCCAGAAAATGTTTATGGGTTTAGTAAGCTGATGATGGATAATATAGCTTTTAGCTATATGCAAAAACATAAAAATATCTCCATTGTAGGTCTTAGATATTTTAATGTTTATGGTGCAAGAGAGTTATATAAAGCTAAAACTGCATCAATGATGCTACAACTATCTACTCAACTTTTATCTGGTAATGTTCCAAGACTATTTAAATATGGTGAGCAAAAAAGAGACTTTGTCTACATTGAAGATGTAATTCAAGCAAATGTAAAAGGTGCATCAGCAAAAGAAAGTGGAGTCTTTAATGTTGGTAGTGGTAAAGCCCGTACGTTTAATGATGTTGTAAATATTTTGCAAAAGGAGCTTGGAACGTCACAGGAAATTGAGTATTTTGACAACCCTTATAGTTTTTATCAAAATCATACAGAAGCAGATATTGCTCCATCAAAAGAGATATTGGGTTACTCTCCTAATTTTGAGTTAGAAGATGGCATAGCTGCTTATAAAGATGAGCTTATAGAAATATATAACAAAAAGCTAGACTAAAATGAATGAACTAAAAAACTCAGATGTAAAAATTTTAGTTGTGGGTGATTTGATGATTGATCACTATCTTTGGGGCAGTTGTGAGAGAATTTCCCCTGAAGCACCTGTTCAAATTGTTGATGTTTCAAAAGAGACAATGGTTTTAGGTGGCGCTGGAAATGTGATAAATAATTTAATATCTCTAGGTGCAAAAGTAGATGTAGCTTCTGTTATTGGTGATGATAGAGAAGGAGATGAGTTAGGGCGTGAGTTAAACTCTATTGGTATAGATACCAACTTTTTAGTAGTTCAAAAGAGTAGAAAAACTAGTAAAAAAAGTAGAGTTATTTCTGGTCATCAACAAGTATTGAGATATGATAAAGAGAGTAAAGAGGATATAAGCGAAGATAGTTCAAAAAAATTATTAGAAAATATTGAAGCTAGTATAGAAGATGTAGATATTTTAATTTTGTCAGATTATGCAAAAGGTGTACTTACTAAAACTATTACAAGAGATGTAATAGAGCTTGCTAACAGACTAAATAAGCCAATTTTAGTTGATCCAAAGGGTGACGATTACAGTAAATATAAAAATGCTAGCATCATAACACCAAATAAAAAAGAGGCATCAAGTGCGAGCTTAGTTGATATAATAGACAATAAATCATTAGAAGAGGCTGCTAAAAAACTGAAAAATGATTTGAACTTAGAGCAAGTTATTATTACACTCTCAGAAGATGGAATTGCGATATATGAAGATGAATTAACAAAAATAGCAACAGTAGCAAAAGAGGTTTATGATGTTACAGGTGCAGGAGATACAGTTATTGCATCTTTGGCATTTGCTCTTGGAGCTAAAAAAAGCTTACATCAGGCTGTCTCTTTTGCTAATGAAGCAGCTGCTGTGGTTGTTGGTAAAATTGGCTCAGCTACAGTAACACTTAGTGAAATTGATGCGTATGTCTCAACACTTGGTAAAAGTAGTTCAGATATGCATATTAAGTCTAAAGAGGAGATGGTTGAAATCGTTGAATGGCTAAAGTCTCAAAATAAAAAGATAGTATTTACTAATGGCTGTTTTGATATTTTGCATTATGGACATGTTCGCTATTTAGAAGAGGCAAAAAGTTATGGAGATATTTTAATAATTGGTCTTAATTCAGATTCATCTGTTAGACGGCTAAAAGGAGATGAGAGACCAATAAACTCTCAAGATGACAGAGCATACATTTTAGCATCTCTTGAAGCTGTAAACTATGTAGTACACTTTAGTGAAGATACTCCATATGATTTAATCAAAGCCTTAGAACCAGACATCTTAGTTAAAGGTGGAGATTACAGGGGTAAAAATGTTGTTGGTAGTGATATAGTTGATAGCGTAAGGCTTGTTGATTTTGTTGATGGCAAAAGTACAACTAGTACAATTGCAAAAATAAAAGAGTCTACTACTTGTTAAAAGCCTTTACCAAATAGTCCCTCTTCTACAACAGAGCAGATAATGTGACCTATTAAAATGTGTGCTTCTTGCACTCTTGGAGTTTCACTTGATGGCACACAGATAGAGTAATCACATAACTCCTTCATTTGTCCACCATTCTTTCCGGTTAGCCCAACACTTATAATCCCTTTTTTCTTACACTCATGTAAAGCTTCTATAATATTCTTAGAGTTTCCACTAGTAGAGATTCCAATGAACATATCACCATTTACGCCATTTGCTTCTATCTGTCTTGAAAATATCTTCTCATATCCATAATCATTTCCAATTGCAGTTAGAATAGATGTGTCTGTAGTAAGTGCAATTGACGCAAGTGCTGGTCTGTCAAAATAAAATCTAGCAACAAGCTCTCCTGCAATGTGCTGAGCATCAGCAGCACTTCCACCATTTCCAGCTATTAAAGTTTTATTTCCATTTTTATATAGATCTATACTCTTTTGTGACACTTGATATATCTTATTCATTAGATTCTTATCTTCAAGAATAGCTTTTTTTGTTTCATATGATTTTTTAATTTGAGAGTCTATAAATTCTTTCATATTTTTATCCTTTTTGTAGTCTCTTTAGTAATTTGTATATGCTTTTTGTATCATTATCTAATATCTTCCAAATAAATTTAACTTCAACGATTTTCATTAGAAAACTTACACTAGCTACAAGTTTGGAAAACCTATCAAAAAAGTCTCTGTTATCTGTTTTATCGATATATAGTTGTATCAATTTAATGTAATCAACATCGACATTATATTTTGCAACAGAGAACATAAATAAAAATAGGTCTCTAAACTGAAGAGTTTTTAAATCTTGCATATCATCAAAGCTCTCTTCAAAATCTATTAAATAGACCTTTGAATTATCATAGGTAAAGTTTTTTATCTGTGAAGCGCCGTGGTACTCATTTATATTGTGAAGTTTAGCTAACTCATCGATAGTTTTAATCAGGAGCTCATCAATGTTAGCTGTTAACCCATATTTAATCTGTTCATGCACACTCTTACCACAATCTTCTAAAACAAAAAAATCATTGTTATTATGAGTAATTAGAGGAACTTGGATGGATTTTGAGTTCAAATCTTTTAGCTTTTTTACTTCATACTGCAGAGTCTCTAAACTAGATTTTGTCTTAACTGGTATAAGAATTGGATTTTTTGTTAATTTGTATATAAAACGGTGAAAAATGTTTGAGCCTGTAGGTCTTGCAAACTTAACCCATAAATCTCTACCATCAAAACTCTTTTTAAAAATCTCAAGTTTTGGAAGAGCTTTTAATTGCTCATAAACTTCACTGTCGAATGTAGCTAAATCTGAAATTTTCAATCTGTAAACTTTCCAGCAAGTTTTTTGTACTCATCACAATTTTTTAAAAGTTCTGTCTCATTATCTAAGCAACTAATTTTTCCCTGTTTTAAAACTGCAATTTTATCTGCATTTTTGATTGTACTAAGTCTATGTGCAATTATTATTGTAATTCTATTTTTTGTAATGTTTTCAATAGCATCGCTAATTTTCTTCTCACTCTTAGAATCTAGTGCACTAGTTGCCTCATCTAAAATTAAAATTTTCGGATTTACATAGAGTGCTCTTGCAATTGCAATTCTTTGACGCTGTCCACCTGAAAGATTTGTACCATTTTCATCTAAAACTTCATCAATCCCACCAATCTCTTCTACAAATTCCAGTGCATTTGCATCTCTTAGTGCATTTATAACCCTATCTTTGTCTATCTCTTTCCCATATGCAACATTCGCAGCTATGGAGTCGTTAAAAATATAAACTCTTTGTGTTACCATAGAGATTGAATTTCTAAGGCTTTCAAGTTCAAAGTTTTCTATAGGCTGAGCATCAAATGAAATTTTTCCACTTGTTGGGTCAAAAAATCTTATAATTAAATTTACTATTGAACTCTTACCACCACCACTATCTCCAACAAGAGCTAATTTTTCACCTTTTTTTACTTCAAAGTTAATTCCATTTAGTGCACTTAATTCACCATATTTTAGTGTTACATTCTCTAGTTTTAGACTCTTTATATCTTCAACTTGTAGGTTCTTTTCAGAAATAATTTTTGGCTTTTGGTCAAATATAAATAGAATTCTTTCACTAGCTGCAACAGCGTCTTGAAGTAGATTGTAAAGAGAGGAGATTCTTTTAATTGGAGTATAGAGCATGAAAAGAGCAGTTAAAAATGAGAAAAAACTTCCAACACTCATCTGATCTTCAATTACCTCTTTACCCCCAACTATAATTACAGATGCTACACCAATTGCACCTAGTACCTCCATTAATGGCCCTGTAAGTTCTGACGTTTTAACAGCTTTAATGTTTATTTTAAAGAAGTTAAAGTTCTGTATTGAAAACTTTTCATGTTCAAATTTTTCAGATGCGTGAGCTTTTATAATCTCTACATTGTTAAATATCTCAGTAAGATTTGAGGTGATGTCAGAAGTTTTTTCTTGAGATTTATGAGAAAGCTTTTTTAATTTTTTACCAATAATACTAAGAGGATATATAATTAAGGGTATAACGATGAGGGCAAAAAATGATAGTTTAGGACTTTGATAAATCACAACTCCTAAAAGACCAATCGCTGTAAGTGTCTGTCTTCCAATCTCTGGTATCATGGTAGATACTACACTTCTTATTCTATCTACATCATTTACATTACGACTTATTAGTTCACCTGTTCTAAACTCTTGAAAAAATTTAATATCAAGTTTGAGCATATTTTCAAGTAGCCTGTTTCTTACTTTTCTGATAATATCATGACCAATAAGCGCAGAAAAATATACTTGAATATATTTCCCACCACCCTTTAGGGCATAAACAAGGATTATCGCATATGGCAATAGGTATAGAAGTTCTAAATCTTTTTTAACAAATATCTCATCAAGGACAGGTTTAACTAAATAAGCTGAAGATGATGCACCAACGGCAGATAAAATCATACCAAGTAGTGCTAAAAGAAAATATGGGATGTATCCTTTGAAGTATGGGAATACCAATCTCTTTAGTACAGTTTTTATGTCACTCAACGAAACCCTTTTTTAAACGCAATTATACTACAATTGCAACAATTTAAATTTGGGGCATTTTGATGGTTGGCATAGTAGACTATAATATGGGTAATTTAGCTAGCGTTTTAAATGCTTTCTCCTCTTTAGGTGAAGATGCACAAGTAGAATCAGATTCTGATAAATTGGCTAAATATGAGCGTTTGATTTTACCTGGTGTTGGTGCATTTGGTGATGCGATGGAGCACTTACGTGAACGTGGTATGGACGAAGCTGTTAAAAATTACGCAAAATCTGGTAAACCTATAATGGGTATCTGCCTTGGAATGCAACTTCTTTTTGATGAGGGTGAGGAATTTGGTAACCATAGTGGTCTTGGTTTAATCTCAGGAACTGTTAAAGAGTTTGATAAAAGTCGTTTTGAACATACGCTTAAAGTACCTCACATGGGTTGGAACCAACTTTTTAAACAGAAAGATTCAGCTCTTTTTAGTGGTTTGGATGATGCTTTTTATCTATATTTTGTTCACTCTTTTCATGTTGAGTGCGAAGATGAATATGTAATAGGAAAAAGTGATTATGGGTATCCTTTTGTTAGTGCAGTAAACAAAGAGAACATCTATGGAATTCAGCCACACCCTGAAAAAAGCCATGAAAATGGACTTAAAATTTTACAAAACTTCTTGAAGATAAAGGAATAATTTTATATGGAATTGTTACCAGCGATTGATTTAAAAGATGGTAAAGCGGTAAGACTTACAAAAGGTCTTATGGATAGTGCTAAGATTTATAGTGATGAGCCGTATGAGCTTGCAAAACGTTTTGAGCAGATGGGCGCTACTTGGCTTCATTTGGTTGATTTAAATGGAGCATTTGCTGGTGAGCCTAAAAACTTGGAGCAGATTAAAAAAATTCGTCAAAATTGTAATCTAAAACTTGAACTTGGTGGTGGAATTCGTGATGAAGCAACTATCAAACAGTATTTAGAATTAGGAATAGATAGAATAATTTTAGGCTCAATTGCACTTAAGAATCCTAGCTTTGTTAAAGAGATGGCTAAAAAGTATCCAATAGTTGTTGGAATTGATGCAATTGATGGATATGTAGCAGTTGAGGGTTGGGCAGATGTTAGCACAATGCGCGCAATAGATTTAGCAAATGAGTTTGCAAATGCTGGAGTTGTGGCTATTATATGTACAGATGTTGGTAAAGATGGAACATTAAGTGGTGTAAATGTCGAATTTACAAAAGAGATTGCTAAATCTGGAGTATCAACAATTGCAAGTGGTGGAGTTCGCGATGAACGTGATATAATAGCACTTAGAAATGCCGATGGAATTGATGGTGTAATCATTGGTAAAGCTTTTTATGAGGGTACTATTGATTTAGAAAACTTATTTAAAGAAAATTCAAACTAGTTTTGGGTATATTTTGGCTTTAAGAACGCTTTATTGCCTGAAAAAGGAAACAAATTGAAGTTAATGGTAGTAGATGATAGCTCGACAATGCGCCGTATTATCAAAAATACACTTGCACGTTTAGGTTACAAAGATATAGCAGAGGGTGAACATGGAGTAGAGGCATGGGCACAGCTAGATAAAGAGGCTGACTTTGACATGCTAATTACTGACTGGAATATGCCAGAGATGAATGGTTTAGAGTTAGTAAAGAAAGTGCGTGCTGATGAACGTTTTACAGATATGCCTATTATTATGGTTACAACTGAGGGTGGAAAAGCTGAAGTTATCACTGCACTTAAGGCTGGAGTGAATAACTATATTGTAAAACCATTTACTCCTCAGGTTCTAAAAGAAAAACTTGGTGCTGTGATTGGTACGGGAAGCTAATTAATGCCCCCAAGCCAGTACCATGAGTTAGTAGTTACCCCCGCATCGCAATATAATCTTATATTAGACTTTATTTTACAACTTCCAATAGACGCAGTAGAAGAGCTAGAAGCATCTATTGTTATACGTTCAGAAGAGTCATTGGAAAATATAGAGTGGGCTATATCTGATTTTACCACTAAGCTCTCATCGCATTTGAATGAAGAGATTAAAATAGATTTTAAAATGTCTCAAAAAGAGAATGAAGATTGGGTTCAACTATACCGTCAAGGTGTTGATCCAGTTGAAGTTGGAAATTTTTACATTCATCCAAGCTGGCATGAAGGAAAAGATGGTTTTCACAATATTATAATTGATCCAGCGCTTGCATTTGGTTCAGGACATCATGCAACAACTGCTACATGTCTTAATCTCCTTTCTGATGCTAATATCTCAGGTAAAAGTGCATTAGATGTTGGTTGTGGAAGTGGAATACTCTCAATAGCTGCTGCAAAACTTGGTGCAGATGTAGATATGTGTGATAGTGACCCTTTGGCAATAGTGAGTGCAGAGGAAAATACAAAAATAAATGGTGTAACAATTAATAATTCTTGGGAAGGCTCTGCTGTTGATTGTAGCATGGAATATGATTTAGTTATTGCAAATATTGTAGCAGATGTAATTGTTGCAATTGCCCCTAGCTTAAAAAAATGCCTAAAAATGGATGGTTCATTACTACTTTCAGGAATTTTAGATAAATATGAGGGTAAAGTAACGGACAAATTTAAAGAGTACAAAGTTTTAAAACGTATGCAGGAAGGTGAATGGGTAAGTTTACTGCTACAAAAGGAAAAATAGTCAAATGAACGAAGACGATAACCAAAAGAACGATAATAATTTTTTTAACAAAAATCCACTGCTTAGCTTTTTGCTTTTTTCTATTGTGATAATTGCATCATTTAAGATGTTTATAGGTGATGGTGATACTAACTTTAATCAAAGTTTTCAAAATCGTATGACACGCACACAAGAGGTTAGTTATTCAGAATTAAAGAAACTTATTGATACAAATTCTGTTGAACAAGTTGCTATTGGTCAGACAATGGTACGTGCTAGTACAACTCAAGGTGATATGAAAGTCATATACACAGCCAGAAAAGTTGGACATGACGCAACATTAATTCCAATGTTGGATTCTAAAGGAATTAAATATAGTGGTTTTAGTGAGAGCAATTGGTTAACTGATATGTTGGGTTGGATGTTACCTATTTTCATTATTATGGGAATCTGGATGCTTTTTGCCAATAGAATGCAAAAGAGTATGGGTGGCGGACTTCTTGGCATGGGTAGTTCCAAAAAGATGGTAAATTCTGAGAAACCTAAAACAAAGTTTGAAGATGTAGCAGGTGTTGAAGAGGCTAAAGAAGAGGTTGAAGAGATAGTAGACTTTTTAAAATATCCAGATCGTTACTTAAACCTTGGAGCAAAGATTCCAAAGGGTGTACTTTTAGTTGGAAGTCCTGGTACTGGTAAAACATTGTTAGCAAAAGCTGTTGCCGGTGAAGCAGATGTTCCCTTTTTCTCAGTAAGTGGTTCAAGCTTTATTGAGATGTTTGTAGGAGTTGGTGCTGCTCGTGTGAGAGATTTATTTGATCAAGCAAAAAAAGATGCACCATCTATTATTTTTATAGATGAAATTGATGCTATTGGTAAGAGTCGTGCGGCAAGTGGTATGATGGGTGGAAATGATGAACGAGAACAGACGTTAAATCAATTATTAGCTGAGATGGATGGTTTTTCCAGTGGAGTTCCTGTAATAGTTTTAGCAGCAACTAACCGTCCTGAGGTACTAGATGCAGCACTTCTTCGTCCTGGAAGATTTGATCGTCAGGTTCTTGTAGATAAACCAGATTTTCATGGAAGAGTTAAAATTTTAGAGGTTCATGTTCAAGATATAGAAAGAGATAAAGATGTAGACTTAGAAGAGATAGCTCGTCTTACAGCTGGCCTTGCTGGTGCAGACTTAGCTAATATTATAAATGAGGGAGCTCTTTTAGCAGGTCGTAAAAACCGTGATACTGTTACTCAAAAAGATTTATTAGAATCAGTTGAACGTGCTATCGCTGGACTAGAGAAAAAGAGTCGCAGAATTGATCCTAAAGAGAAAAAAATTGTTGCGTACCATGAGAGTGGACATGCACTTATTGCTGAGACTACCAGAGGTGCTAAAAAGGTTAGTAAGGTCTCTATTATTCCACGTGGATTAGCTGCACTTGGATATACTCTAAATACACCTGAAGAGAATAAATATTTAGCTCAAAAACATGAGTTAATTGCAGAAGTTGATGTTCTTCTTGGTGGACGTGCTGCAGAAGAGGTTTTCATTGGAGAGATTTCAACAGGTGCTAGTAATGACTTAGAACGTTCTACTGATATTTTAAAATCTATGGTACAAGTTTATGGTATGAGTGATGTAGCTGGACTTATGGTTCTTGAAAAGCAGCGTAGCTCATTCTTAGGCAATGGAATGGCACAGGGTGGGCGTGAATTTAGTGAAAAAATGGCTGAGAATATGGATTCATTTATTAAGACTACACTTACTGAACGTTATGATGCTGTAAAGAGCAGATTAGAAGTTTATAGAGATGCTATTGAAGATATTGTAAAAGTTCTATATGAAGAGGAAAATATTCCAGGTTCTGTTGTTAAGGAACTAATAGCAAAGCATGAGAGTACAAATAATTTACCAACACTATTAGAAGATAAAGATGAAACAAAAAAAGATGCATCTTAAACATCAGTACAATACTGCTTTTATTGTAAATGAGGCTAAAGGTCTCATTTACTCTACTGTAACTATAACTCTATTAATTTTCATTTTTAGCTCATCAATCTTTTTCAAGTTTATATCTCTTTTTGTACTCATATTTTTATTCTACATTTTTAGGAATCCTGAGCGACATAGTACTGAGTTAGATGAAAATGCAATTATTAGTTCTGCTGATGGTCTTGTTGAATCTATTGAAGAGGATTTTGATAACAAATTTTTCAAGCAAGGTGCATATAGAATTGTTTTTAGTAGAACAATTTTTGATACAACAATGTTACGTGCTTCATTTAATTCGAAAACAAAAGCTCAGACTTTAATGAATGGCTTACATCTTAGTATAAACTCTCAATATTGTGAAATACTTAATCAAGGTGGCTCACTTTATCTATGTCAAGGAACAAAAAAGTGTGTAGCTATAGCTCATAAATGTGGTCTTTTTAAAATGAGACTCTTTTACAAACAACCAAAAGATTTACAAGTTGGTGAGCGTTATGGTTATATTATTGGCGGTAAAATAGAGATGTATTTGCCATTGAGTACAAGAATAGCAGTAGAAAAGGGCGATAGAGTTTTAGCAGGTGAGACTCTTTTAGCATATTTTGCTGCTTAATTACTACATCTTTTAATAAACTATTTAACTATAATATGTCAATTAGTATTAAGAAGTTGAATTCATGGAATATTTTTCACTATTTTTTACTGCATTAATTACTACTGCAATTGCACAAAATTTGAGCGAAATTTTACTAGAGTATGCTTGGTTGTCATATATTTACTGTTAATGACATTAATACGAAGTCGCTTGTTCATCTGTATGAAGAAGCGACCATTATTGATATTATAAGCTCATTTGCACTATTGGGTTTTATTGGCTATTTTTTAATTAAAAAGTAGCTCTTTGGATTAATTGGTAAGTCTGTCTATAAGCTCTTTTATTGATCCGAACATATTGATTGTCTCATTTTTAAGTGATTCATTATCTATCATACCTAGCATAGGTTCCATATTTTGTGCTGAAACTACAGTTTTACCATTTTCATCATATATGGCGACGCGGCATGGCATAAGAGGAGCAAACTCTCTGTTTTGCTTAAGAACTAATGAAGCAATTTTAGCTTGACATATCTCATAAACTATAACTTTCCCCTCTATTGGAAAACCTTTAGACTCTAAAATTTCAGAGTAGTTGTAACTATGCAGTAGTGAAAAACCTGCATTTGTGCAAGATGACTCAAATGAATTTGCTAAATCATCTACACTCTTATCTGTCGTATTTGAATATGTAAACATTTTAATTCCTTAGTAAAATTATCGCAATAATATGATTTTATTTTGGGTATGTCAATTTAAATATTAGATTGATAAAGTTTTATAAGAAGTCTATTAGCTAGAGCAGTTTTCATCTTTACACCCATTTATCTCTATAGTTACATGGGATAACTTAACAAATTTACTAAGTAGCTCTTTATAGTACTCTGTAGGTTTAGGAAAGTGTGTTACTAAAGAGATGACAGCTGCATAATGGTTTGCACTTACTTTCCAAATATGTATATCAGAAATACGGTTATCAGCATCATCTTCAATTGTCTTCTCTACATTTAACTGATATGTTTCATCTATACTTCCATCTAGTAAAATTGGACTAGTCTCTTTTACCAAACCATAAGCCCATCGCGTGATTATAATTGAACCTACTATTCCCATTAATGGGTCAAGAAAACTCCATCCAAAATATTTTCCAAGTAGTAGTGCAACAATTGCTAGCAGTGAAGTTAATGCATCTGCTAAAACATGCATATAGGCCGCTTTTAAATTGTGGTCATGGTTATGTTCATGCTCATGATGTACATGGTGGTGATTATCTTTTAAAATCAAAGCACTAACTATATTTACAAACAATCCAAGTATAGCAACCCCAATAGCTGCATTAAAGCTAATATCTTGAGGCTCTATTAATCTTTGTATAGATTCAACAAACATTATAAGTGCTACTACGCCAAGAGATATAGCACTTGCAAAACCTCCTAAAACACTTACCTTACCTGTACCAAAAGAGAATAGTGGATTACTTTCATGTTTTTTAGCGTAGCGATAGGCAAAAATTGTTATTAGAAATGCAGCCACATGTGTTCCCATATGCCAACCATCAGCAAGAAGTGCCATGGAACCAAAAACAGATCCAGCAACAATCTCTGCAACCATTGTTATAGCTGTTAGTATTAGTACATATTGAGTACGGCGCTCTGCTTTACTATTATTAATATTAAAATTATGGTTTTGATGTAGATTTTTTAGTGTCTGTTCGTGCATCATTTAAGAGTATCTTTTATTTTAAAATCAAAGTATCTTGACTGAAATCCACTATTTCCTATCTTTGCAAACTGAATAGAGGCTGCATTTAAATTTTTTGCCTCTATTTGAAGTAGTCCAAGTGCATATCTACTCTCATCGTTAGATACATTTTTTAGTTTAGCTAACTCAAATAGAGCAATTGCATTGGCATGGTGGTTTGCTCCAATAGCTGCGATACCTGCTAAAAATAGGGTATGACTTGTACGTTCATGATAGCTATCAATTAGCTGGTTGTATAGAGTGTATGCCTCTTCAAAATGTTTCATGTAGATATTTGTAAGCGCAAGTGGTGCAATTAAAGCCTCTTGATTCTCTAATGATTGCGCTATTTCATGTTTTAGCCTCTGTTGTAGTGGATAGAGTTGACCACTAAGAAGTGCCTGATAGACATACATTTCAGATGCAATAGCAGCTCCAAAGAAAATTTGCTCCATCTCAAGTGGATTATTTTTTAGATACTCTATCGACTTTACAGCATATGCTTTTGGGTCTAGGACAGAGAAGTGTGTATGGATGTATAACATTTGTGAAAGAGCATCTTGTGGCATTTTTAACGTAAGTGCATATGCACTTTTTTGTGCAAGTTCAGCATTACCAATTGCAGAGGTCAAGAGTAAATCAAATGAGTCATAGAGTGGTTTTGCATCTCGAGTCTCATTTAGCCATGTGGATGCCCCGCTATAATCTTTTTTTAAATATGCAAGTATTGCTTTATGAAATTTTGTCTCTTCATTATCCTCTTCAAACCTAAGATTTTCTCTAATTAAGAGTGAGACTTTTGTATTTTCAATGCCTAAAATTTCTGAACACATAAGTGCGAAAAGACCACTTAAATAGTGTTTAGGATTTAGGTAAAATGCTCTTAAAAAATGTTTGTGTGCAAGTACAATATCCCCAAGTTGTGCATAGGTTAGTGCTAGGTTGTAATTTAGCTCTGTATGCTTTGGATAATCTTTAAGGGCAATTTTAAGTTTATTATTGGCTTCACTTAGACGATGTTCAAGTGCTGATTTTATTGCATCTGCAATAACTTTATTAATCCTAGAGTTATGCATACTTTGATTTAGATATGTCTTTGCTTCGTTAATATCGTCTATTACAATATTGGCACTACCTTTTTTTAAGATACCCAAAGTTTGAGTTGGATCAAAAATCTTATATGGTGCGAAGTGAAATAGTATGCTGTAAGTTGTTCGCTTATCCATCTTTAGTTTATGGCTCATCTCTTTTTGAGCGACATGCACATCAAAAAGAGATTCTTTTAAAAATACATCTATTGGGTAAATCTTTGTTATATTATCATCTCTCTTTTCATAAAGCTCTTTTAAAATTAGACCAGCTTTACCTCCAAGTCCAGACTTTATGTTTACATAAGCAAGAGCAAGACTTCGTTCATCATTGGCACCTAGTTCAGCAATAGATTTTTCTAAATGAGTTCTAGCTAAGCTCAAATCTCCAACACGTGCATATAAAAGTCCTAAGGCCTCTTCATCTTCAGTAAGTAGACTCTTCTCTAGTGCATCTATCGCTTTGTAATGGTTGTGAAGTTGTAGATTTATTTTTGCAGCCATATGCTGTTTTTCATCTTGATAATGTTCTGATATTTGATTATTTAGCGCTAAAAGAGATTCTGGGTAGTTTTGTTTATAGTATGCAATAAGTGCATAGTAGTAGTCATATAGTGGTGAGTTAGCCTGTGTGTTTAAATAGGCATCTGCTAAATCTATGTAGTATGAAGCAAGTGCTTTTTTATTTAACTCAAGTGCACATACAGCTGCATTTATTGAACTTACACAGATATTCTCTTTTTGTAAAATAGCCTTTTTAAATGATTTTATTGCATTCTCATAATCTTTTTGTTTTAGTTGTGCTACACCCAAATTGTAATAAGAGACTGATTCACTAAAAGAGGCTATCTGCTCATAAAGGTTTAGTGCCTCTGCTTGATTTCCTGACTCAAAAAGGTAGTTTGCCTTTTTAATCATTTTTTCTAAACGGTGGCTTATTACTTTTTTTTGAGGCTCATCTTGTAGCTTTTCATCTAATTTATCTAATGTTTCATTTTGAACAGCTTCTTCAATATTTTCATCAGAGGAGCTAAAAATTGAGATTATTATAATTATAAGAATTAAAGATAAGAGTGTAGCAGCTACAATGATAATTAGTTTGCGTTTTTTCTTCGCACTACTATCTTTACTATCATCACTTAGCTCTTGGGTTGTATCTAAATCTTCATCATCAGTACCACCAAGGTCTACAATCTCATCTTCTTCAGCCATTAATCAAGGTAGCCTTTTAATACATCTGGTATTTTAATTGAGCCATCTTCTTGTTGATTATTCTCCATAATTGCAAGTAGTGTTCTTCCCACAGCTAAACTTGAACCATTTAGAGTATGAACCATATTGTTCTTTTTTCCGTCTTTAAAACGTATTTTCGCTCGTCTTGCTTGAAAGTCACGTGTATTTGAAATTGAACTTATCTCTCTGTAGCAATCTTGTCCAGGAAGCCATACCTCTAAATCAACTGTTTTTGCTGCACTAAAACCTAAGTCACCACTACAAAGTTGCATTACACGGTGTGGAAGTTCTAATGATGTAAGTAAATCTGATGCACAATCTACCATCTGCTCAAATATCTCATCACTCTTCTCAGGAGTAGAGATTGCAACAAGTTCTACTTTTTGAAATTGATGTTGACGAATAAGCCCACGAACATCTCGTCCACCAGAGCCTGCCTCTTTTCTAAAACATGCGGTTGATGCTGTAAGTTTTATTGGTAAATCACTCTGCTTTAGAATCTCATCACGAAAAAGATTTGTAAGTGGAACTTCTGCTGTTGGAATTAAATATAGATTTTCATCATCTATTTTAAATAAGTCATCTTCAAACTTTGGAAGTTGTCCAGTTCCTTGCATAGTGTCACTATTTACTAAAAGCGGAACACTAACCTCCTCAAAACCACGCTCTGTATTAAAGTCAAGCATATATGAAATAAGAGCGCGCTCTAGTTTTGCAGCATCTCCTGAAAGTACACTAAAGCGACTTTTTGCTAGTTTTACACCTCGTTCAAAGTCAATCCAGCCATTATCCTCTGAAAGTTCCCAATGTTCACGAGGCTTAAAGCTAAAAGTTGGACGCTCTAGTACCTCTTTAATTAAAACATTATGATCTTCATCATCACCAACTGGAACATTGTCATCTGGAATGTTAGGAACCCCTAATGCAATTGCATTTAAACGCTCATCTGCTAAGCGCATCTCATCTTGAAGCGTCACTAATTTAATCTTATTTTGAGATACCTCTTCTTTTATGGCAGTAACATCTTTCTTCTCTTTCATATACTGACCAATTAATTTACTTTTTTGATTTTGTATGGCCTGAGCCTCTTCAAAGTTTTGTTTAGCAAGTTTTAGCTCACCAAATAGTTTACTCAGTTCCTCTAAAAGAGAGGAGTTTACATTTTTAGTTTTTAGTTTTTTCTCAAATAGAGAGAAGTTTTTTTGCAGTTCTTTAAGGTCAATCATAAAATATTCGCCTAGAGTTGAATTTTAAACATTATTATAGCATTTAATAAGCTCTAATTTAGTTAACTGTAATTAAAAAGTAATTAAAGACAGATAGTATTTATAGTTATAATTATTATAAATTAAAAGGATATATCATGTTGCAAATATTCTCTTTGTTACTACTATCTACTATGCTGTTTGCTCAAAATAGCAATTTAGAACTATCCGATAAAACCTCTAAGTCAAGTGAATTTATTAATCGACACATACAGAAGAATTTAGATATTCTTTCTGAGCATCCAAACTTTAAAAATGCTACAGAAACACAGATATGTGACTATTTTTTATCTTCTAAAACTGGTAAATTTATAGCTAGATATAGAAAGTAGTTCTACTGTGTAGCACTAATAATTATAATGATAAAACTCTTCTAAAAATAGACCTAACTATAATATTTTTGAATGTTTTATAGAATTTATGCTATTTTTATGGCATATTTGGCACAATTGCCCGAATATAAAGGTTTGATATGCCAGTAAATTTTGATACATTTAGTAAGTACTCAGTAGCAGGTCCACGTTATACTAGTTACCCAACAGCTCTTGAGTTTAGTGAAAAATTTTCATATGATTCATATGTTAATAGGTTAAAAAATGCAGATAGTAATAGTCCACTTTCTCTATATTTTCATCTTCCGTTTTGTCGTAGTGCTTGTTACTTTTGTGGCTGTAATGTTGTTTTTACTTCAAAGCAGGATAAATTAGAGCGTTATATTGAGTATCTAAAAAAAGAGATTTCAATTTTAGCTACTTTTATTGATACTTCAAGAGTAGTTCATCAGATGCATTTTGGTGGTGGAACGCCAACCTATTTTAGTGCGTTACAACTAGAAGAGATTATAAGTGCAGTTAGATCTACCTTTACTAATTTTGCTAAAGATGCAGAGATTAGTTGTGAAATAGATCCCCGATATTTAAATGAAGAGCAGATGAAGGTGCTCACTGATAACGGCTTTAATCGTATTAGCTTTGGAGTGCAGGACTTAGATGAGAAAGTTCAAAAAGCAGTTCATAGGATTCAAAGTTTAGATATTAATAAAAATGCTGTAGATTTAGCTAGAAAATATGGTATAAAAAGTGTGAATATAGATCTCATTTATGGCTTGCCTTATCAAACTTTTGATGGTTTTAAGAAAACATTAAAGCAGATTAGAACACTAGATGCTGATAGACTTGCTGTGTTTAATTATGCTCATGTTCCATGGCTTATGAAAACAATGCGTAAAATTGATGAGACTACACTACCAATTGCATCAGAGAAGTTGAAAATATTACGCTATACAATAGATTATTTGAGTGATGAGGGTTATAAGATGATTGGAATGGATCATTTTGCGAAACCTGAAGATGAACTATTTTTAGCGATTGAAAAAAACCAGCTTCATAGAAATTTTCAAGGCTATACTACAAAAGGTGGAGCAGACTTAATTGGTATTGGGCTTACTAGTATTGGTGAAGGTTCTGACTACTATGCACAAAATTTTAAAGAGATGAGTGATTATGAAGAGGCTATTGATGCTGGTAAGCTACCCTTTACAAGGGGTGTTGAATTAGGTAGTGATGATCTGCTTCGTAAAGCGGTCATAATGCAACTTATGAGCAATTTTAAACTAGATATTAGAGCTATTGAGAGAGAGTTCAATATAGTTTTTGGCGAATATTTCTCAGATGCCCTAAAGAGTTTAGAACCATATGTTGAAGATAATTTGGTCAAAATTACATCAGATTTTATAGAAGCAAATGCAACTGGTGCTATGTTGATTAGAAATATATCTATGGCATTTGATTTTTATAGTAAAAGTCATAATGCAAAAAAAACTTTTAGTAAGACTATTTAGATGTTTGAATTTTCTGATGTAAGTGATGAGTGTATTAAATGTGCCAAGTGTGTACCTGTATGTACCATTCACCAAAATAGTCCAGATGAGACTACAAGTCCTCGTGGTTTTTTAGAGCTTTTAGGGGCTTACGAAAAGGGTGATTTAGAGTTAGATAGACAAGCTAAAGATATTTTTGAGAGCTGTTTTTTATGTACAAACTGTGTTGATGTTTGTCCTAAAGACTTACCAACAGATATGATGATAGAGCAAGTTCGCTCAGATATTGCTAAGCAGTATGGCATAGCATGGTATAAAAAAATGTTTTTTTATCTTCTTCGTCACCGAACTATTATGGATGTTATGTTTAAGTTAGGTTATGTATTTCAGACCTGTGGTTTTAAGATGAAAGAAGAAGAGCAGTCTTTACTACCAAGGTTTACTCTTCCTATAATTAAAAAAGATCGTCTTCTTCCTGCGATGGGAAAAACATCTTTCTTAAATAAGTATGCAGAACATATTGATAATGGTGGTACTCAAACAGTAGCGATATTTATTGGTTGTTTGGCTAACTATAACTATACAGGTATTGGTGACTCTTTACTTGAAGTGTTAAAAGAGCTAAAGATAAATGTATTTTTGGCAAAAAAACAGAAGTGTTGTAGTGCACCTGCATACTTTACGGGTGACTTTGATACAGTTGATGCACTTGCTAAAGAGAATATTGAGTATTTTGAAAGTTTCATAGATGAGATAGATGCGATAATTATTCCTGAGGCTACTTGTAGTGCAATGATTAAGGTTGACTATGCGCACTATTTTCATGATCAAGTAGAGTGGGGTAGTCGTGCTAAAAAGTTAAACAGTAAAGTATTTATGGCGACTGAGTGGTTAGAACACGCTACAAGCTTGAAAAAGTTACTATCTGAAATTGGACGTAATGATATAAATATTACATATCATGACCCGTGTCATGCACGTAAAATGCAGGGAATTTATGAAGAACCAAGAACCCTATTGAAGCAAAATTATGACATTACTGAAATGAGTGATTCTAACCAATGTTGTGGATTTGGTGGTGTTACAATACAGACAGAGAAGTTCCATTTAGCACAGGCGGCTGGAAAACCAAAAGCTGCAATGATTGAAAAAACTGGTGCTACATATGTTAGTGCAGAGTGCAGTGCATGTAGAATGCAGCTAACTAATGCTTTGTATGAGGGCAACGTAGATACGATTTTTAAGAATCCTATTGAACTTATCGCAGAGGCTATAAAACAAAATAATTAAAAAAAATTAATTATTATTTATGAAAAATCTGATAAGATATGATATTATATAAATAATTGTAATTATTTGAAGGTTTAAAGTTATGGATACAGATGAGTTAGTATTTGCATCAGAACAAAGTGACGATGAAATTGAATTTGAATTTGATGAGCCATGGAGTGTCTTAATTGTTGATGATGATTTAGAGGTTCATACTTTTACAAAAATAGCGCTTAGAGATTTTGTATTTTATAATAAAAAAATTGAATTTTTATCAGCATATAGCAAGAAAGAGGCATTAGATATTTTGGAATCAAATAGTGAAATCGCTTTGGTTCTTTTAGATGTTGTAATGGAGACAGATACAGCTGGTTTAGATGTTGCACACTCAATTAGAAATGACTTTAAAGATGATATGATTAGAATAATAATTCGTACAGGACAAGCGGGTAAGGCACCTGAACGTTTTGTTATTGACCATTATGACATTAATGATTATAAAGAAAAAACAGAACTTACAAGTGAAAAGTTATATACTACAATAAGAACAGCACTCTCTCAATATAAACAACTCCAAGAGTTATTAAATAAAAAGAATGAAATCTATAATACATTGATTACAGATAGTTTAACTCTGCTTAACAATAGAAATAAATTAAATTATGATCTTGATACAACCAATCCAAAATCATTAATTCTGGTAAATATTGACTCATTTAGTATGATTAATGATGTCTATGGGTTTCAAATTGGAGATGAACTACTTTTACAGTTTTCTACTTTACTTAAAAAGATAACTGATGAGGATGTATGGAAAGTTTATCGTTTAGAAGCAGATATATTTGCATTACTTACAAACAATGATTATCTACCTGATATTTACAAAGAGGTTAAACACTTACAAAATAGTATATCTGCTAACTCATTTTCAATTAATGGGGTTGATTATCGTATAAACGTTACAATTGGAATTGTTGAGCGAGAGATTGGTAATATTATTCAAAAAGCAGAATTTGCACTTCATGAAGCAAGAAAGCTTGGTAGAAATAGAGTCCAGGCATACTCAAATGATTTAAATGTGATAAAGCAGATTGAAGAGAATACTAAATGGACTAAATGGTTAAAAGAGGCATTAGATGATAATAAAATTATCGCATATTTCCAACCAATAGTAGATTGTAAAAGTGACGATATAGTTAAGTATGAGGCTTTAGTACGGCTAGAACGAGATGGTACTATCTACACTCCATACTATTTTTTGGCAACTGCTAGGTATGCTGGACTATTATATGAAATTACTAAACGAATGTTTACTCAAGCATGTGCTAAATTTGAAGATAACAATCTTCAGTTTTCTGTGAATATAACAGATCAAGATTTGATAGAAAAAGAGTTTATTGAGTTTATTGAAAAAACTCGTAAAGATTATAATATAGAGGCTAGTAGAATTTCATTTGAGATATTAGAAGATAATAATATCTTAACAAATCCAATTGCAGAGAAACATTTAGATGAGATTACCGCACTTGGGTATAAGTTATGTTTAGATGATTTTGGTGTTCAGTGTTCAAATTTTGCACAGGTTGGAAACTTATCACTAGAGTGTGTTAAAGTAGATGGTAGTTATATTAAAGATATTGATGAAAGTAAAGCATCTCATAGAGTTACTGATTCTATACTTTACTTTACACATCAGATAGATGTACAAACTGTTGCTGAGTATGTTCATAAAGTTGAAATTTATGAGATAATTAAGTCTATGGGAGTCGATTACGCACAAGGATACTTCTTAGGTGAACCACATCCAGATTTAATATAATCTTATGTTAAAAAAATCTTTTTTATTGGTAGTATTGTTCTTACTTTCTGCTATAAGCTCATTAGAAGCAAGTCCTGAAGATAAAATTAAAAGTATATATTTGGGGCGTTTCTCTATGTTTTTTAAGTGGCCAAAAAAAAATGATACTTTTAATATATGTATCTATAATGATGCTAAATTTTCAAAAAATCTTTTAAAAGAGTATAAAAATAAATTGCCTAATGGGACTACTCTTAATGTTATTGGGATAAAAGTTGGAGGGTTATCAAAAGTTAGACATAAGTGTCATATATTTTATGCACGAAATGAGAGTCTTAGAAAGAAGATGTTCTTATTAGATGATTTTGACAAAACAGATGTACTACTAGTAAGTGATGAGCATGATGATGTTTACAATGCGTCAACTATAAGCTTTTATCTTAAAAATAATAAAATTAGGTTTGTTATTAATCATCAGAAACTTTTAGAATCTGGACTTGAGGTTAGTTCTAAACTTCTTAAATATGCAAAAGTTGTTAATCCAGTAGGATCTAGTGATGCTAAATAATAAATCATTAACTTCACAATTAATTATATATTTAATGATAACCAGCTTTAGTGTTGTATTTATTGGTATAGGTATAAATATTTGGTACAGTATAACTTATGAGAAAGAGACATTTATACGTCAAAACAGTTTAGAGAGTAAGCTAGTTGCAGATTTAGTCTCTGTTCCATTAGCTTTTTATGATGATATAGAGGTTAGAAATAATTTAAATTATTTGAATAATAAGAGAGATGTTATATCTGCTGCTGTCTACTCAATAGATAAAAAAATAGTTGTACGACTTAATGAAAATGAAGATTATGTTTTTAATGATAAGCAACTAGACGAAGTAGTTGTCTCAAACAATAGCTTTTTACCTTGGGACTTTGGAACTTTAAAAATAAGAGTTGCAATAAAAGAGGGTTTAGATACGTTGGGGTACTTAGAAGTAGAGGTGGGTACATCCATATTAACAGACTATTTTATAGACTTTATAATAAAAAGCTTTATATCTCTAATGGTGCTGATGATATTAGTTTACTTCATATCTCTTTCATTAAGTAAAAAGATATTAAAACCTATTCTCTCACTAGCTAATGTTGCAAAAGATGTTGCTCAGACAAAGGATTATTCAGTTCGTGTTTCACATAATGCAAAAAATGAGATTACAACTCTTTATAGCGCATTTAACATTCTACTAAAAGATACAGAGTCATTAACAAATAATCTTGAATCTAGAGTTGAATCAAGAACTAAAGAGTTGGTAGATAGTCTTGAAACAATTAAATTAACACAAGCACAATTGATTGAATCTGAAAAAATGGCTGCACTTGGTTCTTTAGTTAGTGGTTTAGCACATGAGGTCAACACACCACTTGGAAATGCATTAACAGGTGGATCTATTATCTCTCATGAATCAAAAAATCTTTTAAATCAAGTTAAAATTGGTACTTTAAAGAAATCTACCTTAGTCGATGGCTTAGAAGTTTTAGATAAAAGTGCAGAGTCACTACATGTTTCTCTCTCTAGGGCAGCTGATTTAATTAGAAGTTTTAAGCGTATATCTATTGATCAAAATATAGAAGAGCAGCAAAAATTTAATCTGTATGAATATATTGAGAGCATAGTTACTACATTTTCTACTAAACTAAGAAGAAAAAAGATTACTGTACAAATTGATGGAAATAAAGAGCTAGAGATAAAATCTTTTCCAGGTACATATGCACAGATTTTTACGAATTTAATTCAAAACTCTATTCTTCATGGCTTTTCTAATGATATTGTAGGTGCAAAGATTGATATTGTCTTTGAGGTTATTGATGAATTTATTTTATTAACTTATGAAGATAATGGCGAGGGGATGGATGAAGAGATTAAAGATGTCGCATTCGAACCATTTACTACAACAAAAAGAAATGCTGGTGGTACAGGGCTTGGGCTTAATATTTTATATAATTTAGTCTCTCAAAAGTTAGGCGGAACTATTAATTTTACAACTAAAAAGAATAGTGGTGTTCAGTACAAAATTAAACTTCCTTTAGATATTTAAAATAGATAGTTTCTAATAATTTATTTAAATGCAATTATGTTATACTCTATTTGAATTATAATAGGGGTATTATTATGAAAAAATATTTATATGTGTCTATTCTTTGCGCATCTTTATTACACGCACAAGAGCCTCAGGACTTTGGAATGTTATCTTTAGAGGAACTTTTAAATGTGCAAGTTACTAGTACATCACGTAGAGCTGAGAGTCAACATTTAGCTTCTGGTATTATCACAGTTATCTCTTCTCAAGAGATGCAAAAGTACGGTTCAAGGCATATAAGAGATGTTTTAGATAGGTTAGTTGGTATGGAAGTACTTGGTTCGCGCCAAGATCCTCATAGTAAAATGTCTATTAGAGCGTTCAATACATCTCACCATGAGAGTCATGTTTTAATTCTTTTAAATGGTCGTCCAGTGCGTCAAGCAACCGATGGTGGCTTAAATAGTGATTTATATCTTGGATTTCCTGTTAATATTGTTGACCGTATTGAGGTAATTAGAGGTCCAGGATCTGTCATTTATGGTTCAAATGCTGTAACAGGTGTTGTTAATATTGTAACAAAAGATGCAAGAAAAACTATTAATGAGACACAAGTAGATGTTCAAGCAGGAAGTTTTAATAGGCAGCAGATACAACTTTCAACACTATTTGGAGATACTGATTATAGTGTTAATATTGGATTAAACCATATTACTGCTAATGGTGATACTGTTCATGGAATGACAGATGAAGATGGGAATATTGGAAGTTATGAGTCAGGTCAAGATAGTAAAAATATTGTAGTTGCAGGAAATTATAAAGACTTTACTCTAAATTATATGTTCATGGATAATGATTTAGAGAGTGGATCTTCTGCTTTTCAATTTCCATCAAAAGAGATACGCCTTCAAAGGTATTTTTTAGATGTAGGTTATCTATATGATATTACAGATGGTTGGGACATATCTTTTAATTACACAATGAGTAAAGATTCAGCAGATTGGCAAATTAATGAAGCAGTTGGAGATAATAGATCTGATGCGAGGTCTGATTTATATGAAGTAATAGTCCGTGGAAATATTTCAGAAAAATTAAATATGCTATTTGGTGCGAGTCGTGTTAAGAATGAATCAGGCTTTCTAAGAGGACTACCACAGGGTACAACTCTCGATAATGATATTGTATATACGCAAATAGATTATATGTTTTCGCAGAAACAGAAATTAATTTTAGGTGCTCAGTGGAATAAGCCAAGTAATTATGAGGCAGATATTTCACCAAGGGTAGGGTTTATTCAAGGTTTTGGTGAGAACTGGTGGTTAAAACTTTTATATAGTGAGGCGTATCGCTCTCCTACTATGGTTGAACTCAATTTAGCTGCTCCACAATTAAAAGGTAATCCAAATTTAAGTCCTGAGAGTGTTAAGACGTACGATGCGCAACTTCTTTATAATAATACAAAAATGTCTTTAGGTCTTACGTTATACAAATCTAAATTGAGCAATTTAATTATTAGAGTTCCAGGTGCACCTATAACGCATGCTAATCAAGGTTATGTTGAGTTTAAGGGTGTTGAGTTTGAAGCAAAGTATGAAGCAGATGAAAACTTAGATTTCATAGGAAACCTTAGTTATCAAAATAATGAGACAGATGCTGGTGATGAGAGAACAACTTTTGCACCTGATTTAATGGCAAAATTAGGCGTTACATATGATGGTTTAAATGGAGTTACATTGAGTGCATTTAATAGTTATTATAGTACTGGAACTGATTTGTCTCAAGATTTACCACTAGCACAGCGTGCACCTGCTATAAATAAAAAGGCTGATTCATATAATATATTGACTGCAAATGCAGTGGTAGATACAGGTGTTGCGTTTGATTTTGGAAAGCCTGGACACTCCTTTGTATCTATATTCTTAGATAATTTATTTGATGAAGATGTTTACGCAGCTGATTTAAACTTTGCAAATAAAAACAATACAATTCCTCATCATTGGGGAAGAGGGATATATGTAACATACACATATAAGTTATAGATTTAGGTATATTTTTTGCTTTATATTTCATATTGACATAAAATGTAGATTGTTTCTAATTTAAAAGTACAATTTACAAAAAAGGATTCAAAATGGAATTAGCAAAAAAAATCAATATAGCGTTAAAAACTAAAAGTAGTGAATCTACATTTGTAAGACTATTTAAAATCTATGCGGATATGTTTTAAATAGCATTTGAGATATACTGCTGTCATGGAATCTTGGCAGCATATTTATGAATATTTTAATCCTATAGCTTTTGAGCTTTTCATACCAGTTCATTGGTATGGAATAATGTACGTATCAGCGCTTATTAGTGCTCTTTTCTTTGCTAAATGGCTTGTAAAACATGACAGTTTAGCAATTAAAAATGATGATTTAGATAACTACTTCTTGTGGGTTGAAGTTGGCGTTATTTTGGGTGCGCGTGTTGGTTACGTACTCTTTTATGACCCTCATACCTCTTACTATTTAACACACCCATGGCAGATATTTAATCCATTTATGGGCGGACAGTTTGTTGGCATTAGAGGCATGAGCTTTCATGGCGCTTTGATTGGCTTTTTAGTCGCTTCTTGGGGTTTTACACGTCGTCATAATTTCTCATTTTGGTTTTTACTAGATTTAGTTGCAATCTCAGTACCTCTTGGTTATATCTTTGGACGTATTGGAAACTTTATGAATCAAGAGCTTGTTGGGCGTGAGACAACTGTAGAGTGGGGAATTTACATTTATGATGTTCTACGTCATCCATCACAGCTATATGAGGCATTTTTAGAGGGTTTTGTAATCTTTGTAATAATGTTTGTTTTGAGAAGATATAAAAGTTTTGATGGTCAACTAGCTCTTTTATATGGAGCTTTATACTCTACTATGAGATTCATAGCAGAGTTTTGGCGTGAACCTGATGTTCAGATTGGCTTTATAGCTTGGGATTGGCTGACAAAAGGGCAATTGTTGTCATTTTTTATGTTTATCTTCTCAGTCGCTGGTTATTTTTTCTTGCGCTTTAAGAATCTCAAAAAGGTGCAAAAGGGCTAGAAAAAAAGCGGTAATTGCAGGTCCAAATATCATACCCCAGAAACCAAAACTAGATAGTCCAGCAATTATTGCAAAAAATATTAAAATTTCATTCATATGTGTTTGTGCTTTTATGAATGTGATGTTGATATATTTTATAATTATAGGTTTAATAAACGTATCTGCTATTATGGAAATTACAATAACTGAGTAAAGAGCTATAATTATTGCATTTGCTGTGTGACCAATTGACAGTTCATACAGACTAAGTGGCACCCACATTAGCATACCACCAATAATTGGAATTAAAGAGGCAAATCCATATAAAATTAGAAGTAAAAAAGCGTTGTAGTCCATAAATAGCGCCAAAATAGCAAATAGAGCACCTTCGAAAATTGCAGTTGTCAAAATAGAGTAAAAGACAATACTCATTACATTTGTAATCTCATGCATTAATCTTGTTGAGTTTTTAGGATCCATTGGAATCATATTCTTAAAGAAGACTACTATCTTCTTACCATATAGATTGGCAAAAAAGTAAAAAATTAAAACAAGTACAGCAGCTTTTATAAACTCAGCACTAAGTGATCCTACTTTTCCTGCAATTTGTAAAATATTTCCTGCAGCTACACTTAAATCTATAGACTCTATTGCCTCTTTTGCGATAGGCTTTAAAAAATCTAGAGAAGAGGGGACTTCATCTAATAGTTGACGTGCCTTTTCTAGCATTGCATGAAACATCTCAGGTTTCATATGCCCAATAACAGGTGCTAGTTTTGTTAAGAAGTAGGTCATAGGGGCAAAAAATAGTAAAGATAGTAAAAAAGTAGAGATTATTGAGCTTATAGTCTCAGATTTTGTAAAGTTTAGCGTAAATGTGAAAAAGTTAGCTGTAGCAATTGCTAAAAGTGAAGCTGCAACTATTGAGATTAAAAATGGTTCATAAAGCGTTAAAATCCAATATATGGCAATTATAAATATTGTTCCTAAAAATATGCGTGTGTTATTCATTAAATAGACTCTTTTCATTGTTAGTAAACTTTAATGCTTCATAAGTTTTATGTGTCGCAATACGTCCACGTGCAGTACGTTCTATTAAGCCATTGGCGAGCAGGTATGGCTCATAAACATCTTCTATGGTCCCCTCATCTTCACTTAATGCAGCAGCTAGTGTACTTAGTCCAATTGGTTTACCTTTTGAGCTTATAAGAAGTGTTAAAAGTTTTATATCCATCTCATCAAAACCATACTCATTTATGCCTAGCTCATTTAAAGCATATTGTGCTCGTTCTAGCTCTATAATTTGTGCATCTATAACTTCTGCAAAATCTCTAACACGACGTAAGAGTCTTAAAGTTATACGTGGTGTTCCACGGCTTCTTCTTGCAATTTCATTTGCAGCTTCTATTTTTATAGGCTTTGTTAGTTTATCTGCAGCTTTTTGCAAAATCTTTTCAAGCTCTTTATTTGTATAAAACTGCATTCTAAAGTGCATTCCAAAACGCTCTCTTAGAGGATTACTCAGCATTCCAGCTCGCGTGGTTGCACCTATTAGAGTAAATGGAGGAAGGTCAATTTTAATAGTTTGAGCTGCTGGTCCACTTCCAATAATAATATCTAAACGATAATCTTCCATAGCTGAGTATAAAATCTCTTCAATGGCTGGACTAAGACGGTGAATCTCATCAATAAATAGAATGTCGCCATCTTCAAGGTTTGTAAGTATTGCAGCCAAATCTCCACTTTTCTCTATCATAGGTGCGTTTGTTATTTTAATGTTAGTATTCATCTCATTGGCTATTATAAGAGCTAGAGTAGTTTTACCAAGTCCAGGGGGTCCAAAGAAAAGAATATGATCGAGACTTTCCTCTCTTTTTTTACTAGCTTCAATAAAAACATTAAGATTCTTTTTTATCTGGTCTTGACCTATATAGTCATCCCAATTTGATGGGCGAAGTGAGACCTCATACTCAGATTCAGCACTAAATTTCTCTATCTCAACTACACGTTCCATTAATAGGTATACTCATCAGTTGGAAATTTTTTCTCTTTTACCTCTGTATCATACTCTTTTACAGCATTTTTAACTAGCGAGGCGCCATCAATATATTTTTTTACAAACTTTGGAGTAAAATCTTCAAAGAACCCAAGCATATCTGACCAAACAAGAACTTGTCCATCAACATCAGCACCAGCACCAATACCAATAACAGGAATTGTTAAAGCCTTAGTAACCTCTAGTGCGACATCTTTTTTAACTCCTTCAATTACTAACATAAAGGCTCCGGCTTCTTCAATAGCTTTTGCATCTTCAATTATTTTCTCTTTTGAGATGCCATCTTTACCTTTTACTTTATAACCACCTTCACTTCTTACAAATTGTGGCATTAATCCAACATGTCCGACGACAGCAATACCATTTTGAGTTAAAAAGCGTACAGTTTTAGCCTTTTCTGCACCACCTTCGATTTTAATAGCATCTGCATTAGTTTGAGTATAGACTTTGATAGAGTTTTCAAGAGCAGTTTTTTTATCATTATATGTACCAAATGGCATATCACAAACTACAAATGAATTAGGTGCACCACTGCATACTGCATTTGTATGATAAATCATCTGATCGAGTGAGGTACTTAACGTATCAGAACGCCCAGCGAAACTCATATTAAGACTATCACCAACTAGTATAATATCGCTGTGATTGGTAAAAAGTTTTGCAAAAAGAGCATCGTAAGCAGTTATCATTGTTATACGTTGCTTGTTCTTCATTGCTTTTAAAGTTGTGACCGTTTGCTTCTTTGCCATGAATGTCCTTTGACAGAATTTTATCCAAAAAATGGTACAATTTTTTAGGATTAATTAAAGTGAAGTATTTATGGGCGTACGCCATGACCTTGAAGTAAATTTTGATTATGAAGTTGTAGATGAATTTTTAGA
>Ga0316207_10000379_pt1 | contig 76982 bp, 76 predicted proteins | sample 6weekpyrite_MG_FD_204943 | JGI IMG/M metagenome (GOLD analysis project Ga0316207, IMG submission 204943) | Microbial mat bacterial communities from mineral coupon in-situ incubated in ocean water Damariscotta River, Maine, United States -... | ecosystem: Environmental > Aquatic > Marine >... | reverse complement strand
TTCCCATAATCTACAGTCATAAATAAAGATATGGATTTTAATATTAGGGAATCTGAAAGAATATGAATGCATAAAAAGCATGCATTCCCGGACTACGCTCCGCTGCCTCCGGGCTACATCACTAACTACCTATAACTACCTATCAGATCGGAATTACCACAGGGGTCAGACTTTTAAAAAGCAAAGGTCTTACCCCAAGCAAAGGATACTGGCTAGAAATTCTGTTTAAAGAAACTCAAACAGATTTAAAGCCTGAACTCTTACAAAGGTTTGTTGCGCTACCTGTAATGCCGTGGTTTGAAATGTCATTCGACTAATTGCTTCCGCATAATCCAGATCTTCGATCTCGGATCGTACTGTCTGCAAATAAACCGATTTCGCTTCATTATCATCAAGCTGGCTATCGATAGAGTTAATACGACCACCAATGCTGGTTTGCGTATTAATAATACTATTCATCGATTGATCAATATTATTCAGCGCATTATCAATTTGCTGAGATAAATATGAGCGATGTGGAACACCGTTTAATACATTGACCACGTCTCCCGCCACCGCTGCATCTATTGTTGCCTGGGTTGTTACACTATTACCACTGCCAGAAATCTCCAGCACCGCATCTCCATCTAAACCTGGATCTATTAAATTACTGACCTGTAAGCTGTTTAAATTTGTCTGGCTTCCGCCACGGGTAATAAATTCAACATTATCCCCCACCCGCCTGAAAGTAACATCAACTCCGGCCGTGGTGCCCGGTACGGTGTAGCTACCATCCGTATTAACCGCAACCCCTGCGGCCAGTCCAATGGCATCAAGCGTGCTTTGCGCAATGACAGTATTCGTATCACCTATACCCACCGCCACATTGACTGGAGTGATTGTGACACCATCAAAATCAATATCAAAAGATACGGCATCACCCAGTACATTATCGAAACCATTATTAATAAAATCGCCACCAATAATGCCTCGCACATCACCCGTGCCCGGTGTTTCCAAACTATCAATTAAATTACTCAGGGTGGTAAAAATATCCTGGTTGCGACTTGCCTCAACGGTGAACACATCTCCATCAACCGGGTCACCACTAATTTCAACTTCGATGCCATTAAACGCAATAACATTACCATCGTTATAAAGTGTCGGCCCAGCGATTGGTGCTGCCCCACCAAGGGTATTATTAAAAACACTATAGGTATGGGTTACGGGTATCGTTGCCGGGGTGACTTCATCAAACACAATTGAAAAATCATGTGCCTGATAAACAGACGGCGTAACAACTGAACCGGTCGATATTCTTGCCGTGCCACCATTTGTACCATTTGCATCTACAGAGAAATCACCATTACCCTTGCGAATCATCTGAAAAACTTCTGTACCCGAATCACTGGATATAACCTGGCGACTGGGTCCAATTTGAATGGCTAGCTGACCTTCATCACCATTATAAAAGTAATTACCATCACCATCAGTTGTAAATGCCTGGGTTTTAGATTGAAACCCGGAAAAAATATAGTCACCGTTTTCGTCTCTAGTATTAGCGTAATCAAACAGTTCCTGTAATTTTTCTTCTATTTCACTGGCAATTATTCGCTCACTTTGCAAATCATTAGCACCGGTATTTGCCGCCTGAATACTCAGCTCACGCACACGTTGCAACACATTATTTACACTGGTGAGCGTCGCTTCTTCCAGGTTTAATCGCTGGGTGGCATAGCTCGCATTTTCTCCATACTGTTCTATCTGACTAATCGCTTCATCTAAATCAATTATTCGCGCGGCTGCACCGGGATCATCTGACGGCGTCAATAATTTTGTACCACTGGATAACTGATTTTGAGTTTGCAGCAACTCCTCTTGCTGCCTCAGCATATTTTGCACGCCTTGCATGTGAATTAATGATGTAGAAACTCGCATAATTAAACCTTATTTATACCGCACTCAGTAAGGAGTTAAATAGTTCCTGAGATGTCTGTATTACCCGTGACAAAGCCTGGTAGGCCTGTTGATAACGAATTAAATCAGCCGCTTCCTCATCAAGATTTACACCTGAAATGGATTCACGCCTTTCAATTGCACCCTGCAATAAACTTTCTTCAACTGCTAAATTTATTTTTACCTGTTGAGTCACTACACCTATCTCTGATACCAGGGTATTGTATGACTGTTCAAAAGTCGTATTACCATTATCCATAATAGCCTGGGTTTGTTTACCCGCCATTAATAATGCATTTCTATTATCCGCAACTGCATTGGTATTATTCTGTACCGTATAAATATCGCCAACCAGGGGAGACCCGGTTAACTGTACCTGCCAGCCATTCTGGTTTACATTAATACCATTAAAATAAACCACATCATTTTGCAACACCGTGCCACTGGCCCGATCAACAACATCAAATGTGCCTGCCGGATTTGTCGAATCAAAAAAAACATCAATCGTACGCGTTAAATCCCCATCGGTTGCATCGGTAATAGTGGTTGGCGATATTTCAGCCGAGCCAATATTATTTATATTTGCGGTTGCTCTTACCGGTATTGCAGCGGCTATTTCAGATGAATTATCAATCAGCGACTGAAAACTCACCGCTCCCAGTTTTGTAGGGCTAATATAAAATGAATCCCCTGCAACCGGGGAGATGGGTGCCGTACTGGTTACTATTTCAAGTCCATCTACTGCAAATGGCCCCGCACCTGATGCCACGGTGATGCTGTCAGAAAGTCTAACCACATTATAGTTTGCGCCATCAAAAGTAACTTCATAATCTGAAACCGTTAATGCGGATACATCTGTAATGGAAAAATTAACCTCACCGATTCCTATATTATTCTGATTCGGTATTGCCACGGTAGAGGGGCCAATAAACGTACCGGGACTAGCTGAAGTCACCACGCCAGAGCTTAATGCCGTACTACTTGATCCCAGGGATGATAAATCCATCACCGCATCATTGGCCACACCATCTAGCATATTTGTTATCACTAAATTATTACCTAAAGGGCTTGGGCCGCCGGCGGTTTCAAACTGTATATTTGACCCAAATAATTCAAAGGTCATGCTAACGCCAGGGGCAGTACCGGCTAATGTGTATGTTCCATCCCCATTATCTGTCACATTAGCATCATTGTTTATACCCGTAGCACCAAACAACAGAGCGTTGGCTATATCCTGATTTGTATCGGTTGCCAAAACAGTATGGGAAACATTCACGGTACGCCCATCAAACAGCAAATCAAAACTAACCGTGTCACCCACATCAAAACCATTATTTAAATAATCACCACCAAACTGAGCCTGCAGATGGCCAGTACTGACGGTGCTAAATAAATTACCACCGAAGTTACCGTTTAAATCATAACCCTGAACATGCTGTGCATTCATTTCTTCTGCCAGGGCAATGGCTGTTCGACCTAAACGATTTTGTGCAGGGTTTAATAAATTGTCCCTTAAATCAAGTAAACCACCTAGCTCGCCTCCAACCAGTGAACTGGAAATATCAACAACACTGCCGCTACTTTGTATACCAATAGAAACCTGGTCTGGTTGGGCCGCATCCTGCTGCACTTGCAGATTAAGTGAGGTGCCATTTGTCACCAGTAACTGCCCCGTACCAACCAAAACATTTAAATTTCCATTAGTCTGTTCCACCACCGTCACTGAAATTTTTTCTGATAATTGTTTTAATAATGCATCACGTTGATCCAGTAAATCATTGGGACGATTATCCACAGAACTCAAACTGATAAGTGTTTCATTAAGCCGCGCCAGTTCAGTAGTGATTGCATTAATTTCAGAAACTTCAGAACGCACGACGCCATTAATTTCAGTTTCCAGGGCCTGAAATTCATTGCCCATGGATGCCAGGCGTTGTTCAAGAATTTCAGCCGCACCCAGTAAAGCAACCCTGGGTGCATCTGCGGATGGGTCATTAGCCACATCATTCAAAGCATTAAAAAAACCATCCAGTGATGGCATTAAGCTGGACTGATCATCGGCAATAATCGTTTCCACACGGGAAGAAAAAGATTCAAATGTACTCAAGCGCGATGTATTGGATGTAATATCCCGTACATTAATACTATTAAACTCATCAATAATTCGGTTAATACTCGAAAGATCAACACCCTGACCAAAAAATCCGGGGCCTTGCTTAATGGGTACCCGTGCATCTAACTCAATCCGCTGACGTGTATAATCTTCATTACCTACATTGGCAATATTATGCGAAGTAGTCGATAAGGCACCTTGATAAGCTCTTAAACCACTGATTGAAATATTAAGTAAATCAGGCATATAGCCTCGCTCTTTCCTAAAATATATCTTGATGCGTCCAGGGCTGCTCTGATCAAGTCTGATTATTTTAGGCTGGCCAAAATAACCTGTATTTTCCCCGAAGCTCGTTGCAATAGAGTAACTATTGCGCCTCACTTCGTGAAAAATACAGGCCATTTTTTCTCAGCCTAAATCTAACCATACTTAATCAAAGCATCCCTAGCACCAGGGAATCGCCTTCCTGCCCAATACTCAGGTTAGCGGCACGTTGTTTAAATTCTTTAACTGGCTTTGCAATATCTCATTTCCACGTACCCGGTTAATTTTATCAGCGTATTTCGGGTCGGTCGCATAGCCGGCTTTTTGCAGTTCACGGGCATAGGCTTTTGCATCATAGCCATGCTCCAGTGCCTGCTGGTATCTTGAGTTGTTTAAAATAAAATCGGTGTAATCTTCAAATGCCTCTGCAACAGAATCATAAGAACGAAAATTAGCCTGCTCCTGTTGCAAAACACCGTGACGAAATTCACGGGTCGTAATTTCCACCTTATCTCCCTGCCAACGTTGATCGGCTTTTATGCCAAACAGGTTAAAACTATTCGAACCATCCGCATGTTTAGGCGTGTGTTTACCCCAGCCTGTTTCCAATGCAGATTGTGCAACCAGTACATCCGCATCGACACCCAGAACATCTGCTGCACGTAATGCATAGGGCCAGATATCATTGACAAACTCTTTGGCCGTTTGCCAGGCACTTTTAGCTACGTCTTCTGGTGCACTCTTTTGTTCAACTAGTGCACCTGAAGGCGCAGCTACAAATTCTTTTTGTAATTTAAATAGAGTAACATCGCTTTTAATTTCTGAATCCACCGGTCGTGGATTTGATAAATAATCTTCAATTCGTTTACTACTTAATTCACTTTCCGGTGTACCACCTAACTGCCTTTCGATTGCATTGGCCAAACCTATACCCCGGCCATTTGAAATTTGCAGGCTCAGTTGTTTGTCGTACATATCCTGATACATTTTTTCATTCTTGCTGCCAAACAGTTCATTCTCCGGCACTGTGTCGCGCATACTTTTTAACATCATTTGCACAAACAACGACTCAAACTGTCTGGCGACCTTTTTAATCGCCTCAGGGCTTTGCTCACGGGCACCTTTTTTTAGTTGAGTCAGTGCTGTGAAGTCTGAGTATATGGCTGGTTCTGTTTGCATATTATTTAGTTATAAATATCTTTATCAGTTTATCCTGGCGATTTTTTTAGATACGTATTAATCAATTGTTAAATGACGATGAGCTCTGCGGTTAGTGAGCCGGATTGTTTTAATGCTTCAAGCATGGCAACCAGATCACCCGGTGCTGCACCTACCCGGTTTACCGCATCCACCAGCTCCCTTAAACTAATGCCAGGGCGAAATAAAAACATACGCACATCCTGTTCCTCAACATCAATTCGATCACGCCTAACTACCGCAGTTGTGCCACCACTCAATACTCCCGTTGGTTGACTCACAATAGGATCTGCTGTCACGCTAACAACCAGGTTGCCGTGGGCGACCGCCGCACGTTTTACCCGTACATCATCTGTAATCACAATCGTGCCCGTTCGGGAGTTAATAATGATGCGTGCAGGGGCACTATCGGGTTTAACGGTTAAATTTTCTAAAAATGAAACAAATTCAACTTTTTGTGAAGTCGTTGGTGGCGTTAATACCTGTATGGAAACCGCATCTAATGCCTGCGCACTGTCTGGACCTAATACGTTATTAATCGCCTGAACAACACGGTTAGCCGTGGTGAAATCACCTCGGTTTAAATTGAGTACAACTTTTTCCATATTGGCAAATGGATTAGGTACTTCACGTTCAATTGTTGCCCCCGATGGAATACGCCCAACACTGGGTATATTAACCGTAACTTTTGAGCCATCACTTCCTGAAATACCAAAACCACCCACAATTAAATTTCCCTGAGCTACTGCATAAACTTTTCCATCTACGCCTTTCATTGGTGCCATTAATAAACTACCACCACGTAAACTTTTAGAGTTACCTAAAGAGGACACGGTAATATCAATTTTCTGACCGGGTTTACTAAACGGAGGCAGGTCAGCATGTAGTGAAACTGCGGCAACATTTTTCAGTTGCGGCGAGACCCCTTCCGGCAAAACTATGCCGTATTGCATCAACATATTTTTAAAACTCTGGGTTGTGAAGGGTGTCTGAGAAGTTTGATCACCACTACCATCCAGGCCAACAACCAGACCATAACCCACCAGATAGTTATCTCGAACCCCTGCAATACTTGCTATATCTTTTATGCGCTCGGCTTGGATAGTAGAAGATATAAAAAATGAAAATAAAATTAGCAATAAAACACGATGCCAAAACATTGGCGCTCTCCAGATAAATAAGTTCTCTACCGGTAGATACTGCAATAGTAAGGCCAACTTGTTAGAAAGATTACTTAGACAGTTGATGGTACCCGCTAAACCAGAAGCAGAAACACGTATGATTCATCATGCTCGGGGATAGACCGCCGCTTTTTGGCGCTCTGTCCCCTGTTGTGAGACCACCAAGAGCTGTACGAGGTAGTGCATCACCCTACCCACCAAATCGGAATTACCATATAGGACAAGGCGCTAAAAAGGATGATTTAAAGACACCTAATCCCCAATGAAAGCACTCGGGTATGATAAATAACCGGTTGTAATACTCCGAAACGACTTTCAGTCCATAGTGTAAGTTTGAATATACATTATTGAAAATAAGCAAGATACTTACTAATTGCTCCTGTCTAATATATATACGATTTTTTATGCCTGGTAAAAATATTTTTAATCAACCTTAGTTGGTGTGTATTCCTGGAAATAAAAGCCATAAGATTTATTTGTCGTTATGTAATATCATGTTGATTACATTTTTATTAAATTTCATAAAATATATGATAAGCAAAAAGAAAAAAAATCCTACAAATCAGCTCTATAGCCTGCTTGGAAAGGCTCACATCAATCATCAACAGTTATTGCAATTACTGGCCGTTATCTACGAACCTGTATCGGTAACCAAACTCTATAAATGTATCAATCAGCTTGATATAAAAGATAACAATAATAAAAAATACACTCAGAAAAAATTAAAACAAACACTGGAAGAGTTACAAACCAGTGGAATACTCGAATCTTTCAATAATAAATTTTTTGTAACCAGTCTTCTACCTGAAAAACTTTGTCGACAGGCATTGGCGGAAGGCGTTTTTCACAATATGGCGGATACGGCCAGAAAAGAATTTCCCCTGAGACAGGGCTGGGACTATACCTACTTTACGAGTGCCAAACACTGTTTTAGCGATATCCGCATAGCAATATATAACAATGATACCCAAAAAGCTGATAGCCTGATCAGCCACTATGTCGAAGTCTACCAGCATGAATATCAACAGCAGGATCCTGCCTATACCATCTGCTTCCAGCCGTTTGATGCCGAGTGGTTTTCACGGCTATCTCCCGATATGATGAGCCTGGCAATTCAGAGTGCATTCCGTGAAAATAGCTGTAACTTTGCAATAGTGGATGAACTGATGCAATGGTCACTTAATAGCTTTCAGTCCAAAACCATTACTCAGGCTGAGCAATTGGCTTTTATGTGTGCTGGCCAGTATTTATTACATGGTGACCTGGAATCCGCTAATGCGATGAGCCTGTTTACGGATGATTATCACCGCCTTTTACTTAGAGGCTGGCAACAGTTTATTCAGGGAGAAAATGATCTGGCGATTGAGAGTTTTGAAACCGCTATTGCCATGTATAAAAAAATGACTCGTAAGCGTAAAGTGTTTATCAACAATATCAGTGGTATATTTTTTATTCTGGCATTGATTAAAAGTAAAGACCCACAACGATTACAACAGGCACTGGATTACTCAAAACTCCACCGCAAACAAAAACAGCATAGTAATTCAGCCAGCCACAAGGTACTGGCCCATCTACTGAACACACTACTCGGTAGAGGTGACATTCATTATTCTGTAGACCGCAAACGAAGCTGGCAAAGCTTTTATTCAACCTTCGCTTATTTACTGCATTGCTACTCCATATACTGGTTAGATCAGGAGCGGGCAAACACACTTGTTACTGAACTGAAAAAATTTGCGCGGACTGCAGAAAAAAGTAAAAGCCTGTGGTTGGCCTGCGAAGCCTGGCAACTACTGGCACACGTTACAGACAAGAATAAAACTTTTCAGGTTAAAGCAGAAAACCTGCGTAAGCAGCAAAAAACTCAAAGTATCATTAATATCATCACACCCAAAGCTAAATGGGAGCAGGCACTGGAAGCTATTGCACTGATTCAGCAAAAGCAAACAAACGACACTACATCCAATGATACCCGCCTTGTCTGGTTTCTCTCCGAGCTGGATACAGATTTTCCTGGTATTCAACCAAAAGAGCAGAAACGCACGGCCAAAGGTGGCTGGACCAAAGGTCGCAATCTTTCATTAAAGCGCCTGAAAGAAGAACCGGAGAGTTTTGATAACCTATGCCAACAGGATCAGGATGTACGCCAAACTATTAGAAAAGAGGCCTCCTATAGTTTCTATGATGACTATGGTAGCTATGAGCTGGATGAACTTCCGGCACTGCAGGCATTAGCGGGGCACCCCTGTTTATTTGACGCTGACCAGCCTGATAAACAACTGGAGCTGATTGCAGCAGAGCCAGAAATTCGTATCCAAAGGCAGAAAAAACAATTGCTCATCAGCATTGAACCCGAGCCGGGTTATGAAAATATTATCCTGTTACAGGAAACCAGTACCCGTTGGAAAATCGTCAATTTTAGTCAGCAACACCAGCAACTAAGTGAATTGATTGGTGCTGGTCTCAAAGTACCTGTTGAGGCAAAAGATCAAGTGCTTGCAGCCATGGCGGCAGTTGCCCCATTGGTAAATATACATTCGGATATTGGTGGTGAGCTGGGCGAACTGGAATCCGTACCCACAGACAGTTCGTTGCATGTGCTGCTTTCCCCCAGTGATGATGGAATTGTTATTGAAGCTCATAGCCGGGTATTTGGTGATCGCGGCCCCTATTACCCTCCCGGTGAAGGCAGTGAAACCATTATTAGTGAAATCGATGGTAAACGTTTACAAACCCAGCGTAATCTGGAAGAGGAACTGCAACAATTTGATCGATTGCTGGAAAATTGTCCAACACTAAGCCTGCATGATTATTCTGATAAACACTGGTTTATCAATGAACCGGAGTCATGTCTGGAAATTTTAAGTGAGCTGCATGCCATTAAAGATCAGCTCACCATTGCCTGGCCAAAAGGCGAGACATTACGTGTTAAGCAACAGGTATCAATGAATCAATTCAGCCTGAATATTCAGAGCAAAAATGACTGGTTTTCGGCTACAGGAGAGCTGCAACTCGATGATGGCGAAGTTCTTAATATGCAACGCCTACTAAGCCTGAGTGAAAATGCCAGGGGCCGATTTATCGAACTGGAGGATGGCCAGTTTCTAGCGTTAAGCAAAACCTTCAGTAAACGCCTGAATGAACTACGTATGTTTGGTGAAACCAAAGGTGACAGTATTCAACTACATCCTCTGGCAGCACTCACTCTGGAAGACATGACGGATGAAGTGGGCCAACTGAAAACTAGCAAATACTGGAAACAGTTTAGTCAACGCTTTGATGAAGCGATGAATCTGCAACCTGAACTACCCGGCACCCTACAGGCAGAACTGCGCGACTATCAACAGGAAGGATTTAGCTGGCTGGCACGACTGGCTCACTGGGGTGCTGGTGCTTGCCTGGCAGATGACATGGGCCTGGGAAAAACCCTGCAAGCTATCGCCTTAATATTACTTCGCGCAATGAATGGACCAAGTCTGGTTATTGCTCCCACTTCTGTAACACTCAACTGGCTGGATGAAATTCAGCATTTTGCACCCACTCTGAATATTATCGACTTTCGTGATGCCGGATCTGATAGTTGTAAGCAACTACTGGCCTTCGATGTCGTGATTTCAAGTTATGGATTGTTACAAAATCGAATCGAGCAACTGGAAAAAATTAACTGGCAAAGCATTGTACTAGATGAGGCCCAGGCAATTAAAAATCCGGCCACCAAACGCTCACAGGCAGCAATGAAACTGGGCGGTCAGTTTAAACTTATCACCACCGGCACTCCCATTGAGAATCACCTTGGGGAATTATGGAATTTATTTCGCTTTATCAACCCAGGGCTACTGGGATCACTGGAGCGATTCAATCAACGTTTTGCCATGCCCATCAGCCGGGATCATAATCCGGATGCCAGCCAGCAACTGAAAAAGCTCATTCAACCCTTTATTTTGCGGCGTACTAAAACCCAGGTACTCAAAGAACTTCCGGCACGTACCGAAATTGTGCTTAATGTGGAAATGTCCGGGGATGAAGCCAAATTATACGAAGCTCTGCGCAGAGAAGCAGTGGAAAAATTCAATACAGAATCAATACCCGCTAAAAAAGGTCATCGGCAGCTACAAATACTGGCGGAAATAACTCGCCTGCGCCGTGCATGCTGTAATCCGCAACTGGTAATGGAACAGGCTGCACCTGCTAGCTCCAAACTGAATTTGTTTTCACAAACTATTGATGAACTACTGGATAATCACCACAAGGCATTGGTATTCAGCCAGTTTGTCGACCACCTGAAGATACTGGAACAACATTTAAAAGACAAAGGCATCACCTACCAGTATCTCGATGGTAGCACCCCGGCCAAAGAACGAAAAACACGGGTCAATGCTTTTCAGGCAGGTGAAGGAGACATATTTCTGATCAGTCTCAAAGCCGGCGGCGTAGGCATTAACCTCACCGCCGCAGACTATGTCATTCACATGGACCCCTGGTGGAATCCGGCGGTAGAAGACCAGGCCTCAGATCGTGCTCATCGAATAGGCCAGACCCGACCAGTCACTGTTTATCGCATGGTGATGAAAGACACCATCGAAGAGAAAATCATCGCCCTGCATAGTCAGAAACGGGATCTGGCTGATAATTTATTAGCCGGTACAGATTTAGCAGCGAAACTAAATGCAGAGGATTTACTGGCTTTGATGAAAGAAGAGTAGATAAAATATTAGTATCGACTTACAAGGCCTGTACGAGGTAATTCATCGCACTGCCCATCTGATCGGAATTACCACATGGGACAGGGCGCTAAAAAGCAGCGGACTGTCCCTGGAGATGAAAAGCAAAAAGCATTTTTCCGCAAATGAACGCTAATAAGCGCAAATAAAAATAAATGCATTATATAAAGTGCAGTACGCCGCAGGCGTACAAACAAAACATTCGTGTTTTTTTGCGTTCATTTGCGAAAAAATGCTTTTTGCTTTTAACAAATATTAGTAGCGGGTAGTCCCTGTTAAATGAATCGAAACACAGCTTAAACTAAAAAGGCCACCACTTACCATTCATAAACTGTCCGAACCAGCCCTGATTATTTGCATCCGCCAGGAAGCCTTCACCGCTATAGGCAATTTGTGCATCTGCAAGTTTTGATGAGGGAAGTGTATTACTTGATGAGACATCCTGGGGTCTGACGACACCTGCAATACGAATATATTCCTTACCCTGATTTAGGGTAAACCACTTTTCACCCTGCACAACCAGGTTGCCATTAGGTAAAATATCAACAACGGTTACGGTAATTTCACCCGTTAAGCTATTACTTTGCGAGCTATCCGCTTCACCAACAAATTCACGTTCCGGCGCCACATTCATTTCTAATACATTATTTCCATTAAGTGTTGGGGACGAACCAAACAATAAAGGATTCGCCATCACAATTTCATCTTCTTTTTTAGAACTGGTGCCGGCTTTTTTACTGGCACTGGTTCTTTCGTTAAGTTTAACTGTGAGTATGTCACCAATGCGATGGGGCTTGGGATCTTCGAACAAAGAAATGCTTCGCACCTGAAATAAAGACCCGCTTTTATAGCGCATGGGTTTTGGGGCCACCGGCCTTACAATGGGTTCAAAATCTGCCAGCTCCTGGGGCTTAACATTGCATCCTGAAACAGACTGGAATGCTATCGCCAGTAGTGAGTATTTTATTAGCTGTTGGAATTTCATTATATTCACCGTATTTAGTCTTAAGTCGCAAGTCATAAGTCATAAGTCAAAAAAGATAAAGCGCCTGCGGCGCGACCGCTTTGACTTACGACTTAAGACTTAAGACTTACGACTATCTTTTATAAGTTATTATTCACATACTGCAACATCTGATCTGTAGTAGAGATCACTTTTGAATTCATTTCATAAGCACGTTGTGTTTCGATCATATTAACCAGTTCCTCAACCACATTTACGTTGGATGTTTCTACTGAACCGCTTTCCAGAATTCCTAAACCCGTTAGCCCCGGTGTACCATTAATGGGTGAGCCACTGGAGGCGGTTTCAGAAAAAAGGTTATTTCCTTCCGGTTGTAATCCTGCTGGATTAACAAAATCCGCTAACTGGATATTTCCAATTTGTGACGGTGCCGAATTATTTCCGGTTACTACACTCACGGTACCATCCTGCCCAACGGTTATGCTTTGTGTATCTGCAGGAATCGTTAATGCGGGCTGAAGTAATAAGCCCTGGGAGGTTACAACCTGCCCATCTGCATCCAATTGAAATGAGCCATCTCGTGAATAGGAAAGAGAACCATCCGGTTGTTGTATTTGAAAAAATCCACGGCCTAAAACTGCCATATCTAAAGGTTTGCCCGTTTGCGTAATATTTCCCTGGGTATGTAATTTTTCAGTACCGACAACACGCACACCGGTGCCAATAGATAACCCGGAAGGTGCCAAAGTATCTTCTGTTGTATTACCGCCTGCCTGGCGTTTATTCTGATAAATTAAATCCTGGAAAATCGCCTGATCACGTTTAAAACCCGTCGTGTTAACATTGGCCAGGTTATTTGAAATCACAGACAACCGGGTTTGTTGTGCATCCAGACCAGTTTTTGAAATCCATAATGCGGGGTTCATATTTTTTCTCCAAAAATTCTTTTACTGTAATAATTTATATTCTAAGTAGTTAATATATATTAACTATTACTTAGTAAACGGGCTGATGCTTCATCAAGTGTTTTTGCTTCCTGCATCATTTTAATACTGGTTTCAAATTGACGCGCATTGGTAATTAGCTCAATCATCTCACCCACAGCATTAACATTGCTGTGTTCTAAAACACCATTTTCAAGTTTGACTTCTGCCGCTGGGTTTTCTATAAGTCCACTTTGAATATAAAGCAAACCATCTTTATCTTTTTGTAAACTTTTTATATCCGGGTTTACCAGCTTTATTCTATCCGCAACCACCAACGATTCAGCTGACTGCCCTACGGGTAAAATACTAATTGAGCCATCTAAACCAATTTCAATTTTTTCTGCAGGTGGAATTGATATCGGGCCACCATTACCTAACACAGCAAAACCTGCACCAGTTGTTAATCGCCCAACACTATCTAGCCTTAGATCACCGGCGCGGGTATAAGCTTCACCACCACTTGCTGTTTGTACTGCAATAAAGCCTTCACCATTTATGGCAACATCTAGTTCTCGGCCCGTTGTCGTTATAGAACCCGCAGACATATCAATGTCTTCTGCATCCTGCTGGTTCATTATCCGCGTGTTATAGCCGGGGCCACTTACATGCCAACTGGTAAATGTATTTAAATGAGATTTAAACCCCGTCGTATTCGAATTAGACAAGTTATGCGATATTGCAGTTTGTGCCTGCATTGCCTGTTGTGCGCTATTCATCGCGGTGTATAACATTTTATCCATTTTAAACCTCGGTCATTTCTATTACGCATCGTGATCTAAAACTCACTCCCGGGAGAACGAACAATTCAGGAGTAAGCTTCAGCTCGCGATTGGCACATAGAAATTCTATGTAATGTTAATAATTGTCTGGGTGATGGTATTCGCAGTTTCAATCGCTTTAGAATTTGCCTGGAAATTCCGTTGAGCGGTTATTAAATTAACCAGCTCCGCTGTTAAATCTACATTTGAAGTTTCAAGGGCACCGGTTTGAACCAATCCTAAATTACCTGTTCCGGCTTCGCCACCAATTACCGGTCCAGAATCCACTGTTTCCACCCAGGCTGTATTACCTGTTTGACGTAAGCCCTGTGGATTATCAAATCGGGCCAGGGCCACTTTACCTAATGCTGTTGTTTGACCATTGGTAAAACTTGCCCGTACAAGCCCACTATCATTAATTTCTAAGCCGGTTAGTCGCCCGGTTGCAAAACCATCCTGGCTTAAAGACTGCACAGAAAAACCTCCCTGTGCTTCCTGTGTAATCGTATTTCCCTGATTATTAAAATCAATAACCAGATCAATAGGTGCAGCACCATTTGTTAAAGTAAATGCATCAAAATTTAAAGCGCCTGCTCCTGTAGAGTTAGTCGTATCAAGTATGCCAGATGCATCAAAATCTAATGTAGCTGGAAACAATGCGCCACCTATCTGCATTGGAAAACCATCCATTGTTGAACGCACTTCCCATGAATTATTAAGGTCATCTGTCATAACGAAATACATGGTTAATATATGCGAGTTGCCCTGGGAATCAAATACAGTCGCAGAGGTTGAGTTATGAAAATTTGCTGTATTAGGTGCAACTGTTGTGCCTAAACCAATAGCTGTATTAAATTCATCATCAATTCCACCGACGGCAGCGGGATCAATTGCTGGTGTGATTGCCGCAGGTAGATTTAAATTAATATTAACTTCTGTTGATGCCTGGGGACTGCCCACGGTATTGGGTACCTGTAAAGGAATGGTACCGGTTAAACTGGTTGTTCCTACCACACCTGATAACGGATCAACTGGAAACACCTGCAAAATTTGTCCTGCACTATTTGCAACCAGACCATTTTGATCAACCTGAAAAGCACCTGCACGTGTATAAGACAAATCACTACTGGTCTGATTAGTTCGCAGCACAAAAAAACCTTCACCACTCACCGCCATGTCCAGCGTGTTTTCTGTAAATTCCAGATTGCCCTGGCCAAATTGCTGTGATACTGAGGCTAACTGGACGCCCGCACCAATGGCATTGGATGTTGTACCTAATGGTGATGCCGCAAAAATATCTGCAAATTCTGCACGTGAGCCCTTAAAACCAGTTGTTGCCACATTAGAAATATTATTACTGGTGACATCCAGATCTGAAGATGCGGCGTTTAAACCACTGAGTGAAATATTAAATGACATGCTTAACTCCTCGCCTTACAAACTTTTAAAAAAACAATAATTTTTATTTACCCTTGCCCCGAAACTACACAGGAGTAAACAGACAATATTATTTATTGAATTTGATTTACCTGATTAAAACTTACACTTCCAAGATTTTCTAACTCAACCTGCATTTCCTGTCCCACACCACCTAATGTAAGGCTGCGAACAAAATCAACCACCTGGGGTGTTATTGATTCGGTCGAACTTCCATAAGTGGCTTCGACCTCAATTCGATAACGACCTGAAGGTGCACGCTGCCCACCAAACGTTGTACCATCCCAGTTAAATTGCGCGAGTCCCGCGGGTTGTGCACCAAGTTCAACTCGACCTAAAACTTCACCACTTGCATCATAAACATTAACCGCTACATTGGATGAGCTGGAGGCTAATTCAACCGCCCCCTGCAATGTACCGTTGTGTGGTAAATACCCCTGGTCATGATTAACTAATACTTGTCGACCAATTAAATTAGACGCTTGCAATGCCTGTGAAGATTGCAGATTCGTGGCCAGGTCTTCAAATGATGCCAGCAGATCAGTAACACCATTAACCGTACCAAACTGTGCAATCTGCCCCATAAATTCACCATTTTCCATGGGTTGAAACGGATCCTGGTTTGCAAGTTGAGTGGTCATCAATTTTAAAAATTCGTTCTGCCCTAACTCAGTCCGCTCTTTTTCAGCATCATTACCATCTAAAATACTTCGCAAGCCGGGAATATTTTCATATGCATTAATTTCCATAATCTTAACCTTGACCTAATTGTAGCGTTCTTAGTAACAATTCTTTCGTCGTATTTAATACTTCAACATTATTCTGGTAACTGCGTGATGCAGAAATCATATCAGCCATTTCTGCAACCGCATCTACATTTGGGCTATAAACATAACCGTCATCATTAGCTAAAGGATGGTTCGGACGATAATGGGGAATTGCCGCCGTTTCTTCCTGCATGATTTCCTGCACTTTTACCACGGCAACATCATCATTCATGTTTCCTGCCTGTTGTAAAATCGATTCGAAAACGGGATGACGCACCTGATAAACATCATTTTCATTAGCAGAAACAGTTTCCGCATTGGCTAAGTTTGATGCCACGGTATTTAAACGCAACATCTGTGCACTCATACCCGATCCGGCGACATCAAATACACTAAATACTGACATTACTTACTCCTGAAAAATAATTATCTATGCTGAAATAAAGGACAAACACTATTCACCCCGGAATGCTGATTTAAGCCCAGAAATTTTACGAGTTAAGAAACTCAAGGTTGTTTGATAACGAATAGAATTTTCGGCAAACGCGGCTTTCTCTTTTTGTGAATCCACCGTATTACCATCTGCTGAGCTCTGTTCTACCTGGCGAAACTGAATATCATCTGAAAAATTCTGTTGCTGTAAACTTATATGCCCCTGATGCGTAGTTTTTAACTTTGCACCATTAATATTTTGTACATTTTGCAGGGCCTGATTAAAGTCAATATCACGAGCCTTATAATCCGGTGTATCTGCATTGGCAATATTTTCAGATATAAGTTGTGTACGACGTTCAAATAACAAAAGTGCGTCATCATGAATTCCGAAAGCTTTTTCAAAGTTTACTGGCATTAAAATTTCCTCTTGCAGATGATGTTGCAAGAGCAATGCCAGTTTATCTTTACCTGTTTTATCAGACAGTTAGGGAGGGGGGGATGTCAAACTTTATGGGAAAGCGGCAAGTGTTGCCGGTTGGTGGCAAAAGGATAGTCGTAAGTCAAGTCATAAGTCGCAAGTCAAAAGCGGGCTCTCCGATGGAGAGCTTGTTTGTGCTTATGACTTCTTCTAAACAGGCTTGAGTCGGTAAACAACCCCGGTGCTGGCACGTACCATCTCAAACTTGTCACAATACTGGGCAATAGATTCTGAAGCACCCAGCATTAGAAAGCCCCTGGGGTTTAATGCCTGGGCCATACGATTCAGTATATCTGTTTTAGATTCGGCGGAAAAATAAATAAGTACATTACGGCAAAAAATAGCATCGAACTTGCCTAATGATGCATAGCTTTGTAACAGATTCAATTCACGAAAATTAACTCGACTTCGAATATTGGCATTAACCTGCCATTGATCACCGACCGGTGAAAAAAACTGACGTTTATGTTCTTCTGATAAACCCCTGGCCAATGCAAGCGCATCATATTTAGCCAGTTTAGCTGCATTTAATATTTCCTGGGATATATCTGTTGCGGTAATATCAACGTTAAATCCCAGCGTTTTCTTAATATACTCTTCCGCAGTTATACTAATTGAATAAGGCTCCTGTCCACTTGAACAGGCAGCAGACCAGATACGAATTGAGTTTTTCTTCTGTTGTTTATAGTCTTCGAAAATAGTCTGACTTAACACCTGAAACGGGTAAGTATCACGAAACCACAGGGTTTCATTGGTTGTCATGGCTTCGATGACTTTAGTACGTAGTGCTGAGTTCATCGACTTATTTAAGGTATTGACTAAATCCTGTAGTGTAAGAATGTCATTGTCTTTCATTAGTCGGTTAAGACGGCTTGAGACAAGGTAATGTTTATTAGCCCCTAATACAATACCGCAGGCTTTTTCAAGAAAGATCTGAAAATTATTATATTCATCAGGGGAAAAGCTTGCAGTCATATGAAATTATGATCCATTTCTCGATTTTAATTAGTTATATATTTAATAAACCAGTATAACTGTTCAGCTTACTTGAGTAGGATTTAGTCAATGAAAAATACTCGGTTTATAGGTTTGTAAGCTCTATTAAACTTTTAAACATCTGAAATATCTTCCATACCTTCAGATGGATCTTTATTATTGACAACATTAATCACTGAATGCGCTAATTCATTGGGTTTAAACTTTGGCACAAAATGATTAGCCCCTACCTTTTCAACCATGCTGTTATTAAATACACCGCTTAAAGAGGTGTGTAACATGACATAAAGATCCTGCATATCAGGATTTTTACGTATTTTAGTCGTTAATGTATAACCATCCATTCTCGGCATTTCAATATCTGAAATAACCAGAGCAATTTTTTCACGTAATGGTGTGCCTTCAGCAAGCCATTTTTCAAGTACTTCATAACCTTCCTGACCATCATTTGCCAGCGTACATTCTATGCCAACTTTTTCTAAGACCCTTTTAATCTGGTTTCGCGCAACCGATGAATCATCGACCACCAGTATATGTTTTGGCTTTTCATCGGTGAAGTCCGATGCACCATCCAGCACACCTGTTGAAATATTCTCATTAACGCCCATAATATCTGAAAACACACGCTCTACATCAATGATTTCAATCATCTCTTTATCTATATGGGTAACCGCTGTCAGGTAACTGTTTAAACCACTTCCCTTTGGCGGTGGCAATATTTCTTTCCAGTTCATATTGGTAATTCGATCAACACCTGCAACCATAAATCCCTGAATAAAACGATTGTATTCGGTCACAATAACAAAACTGTTTTCTTTATCCTGGATGGGGTCATTACTAATGGCCAGGCCTAAATCTATTACAGGTATGGTTCGATTTCTTAAGTGTGCAACACCCACAACCGCACTGTTAGCTTTTGGCATAGAAGTAAGTTTGGGACAGCGGATAACTTCCTGCACTTTAAACACATTAATACCATAGCGCTGCCTGCCCTGCAGCCTGAACAGCAATAACTCAAGTCGGTTTGTACCCGCTAACTGGGTACGACTATCAACACTATCTAATACGCCTGCCATTTATGACTCCGACTAGTGACTTTGTAAACATTAACTTCTATTAAACACATCATTATCGAGAAACTATTTCGTTAATTTCATACTTATAGTTTTAAAAAACTAAACTATACTCAAACCATCTGGTGCAAATACTCACCTAATATCTAATAGGTTTAGTAATGATATTAGTCCATATAGAGTGAAGTGCTAGTAAATAACGCTAAACCGACACAATTAATATAAATAGCTCAAGAGATATGTATGGCAAGTCCTTTTATTCTAACCAAACTTGTATTGCCTATTCTGCAGGCCGCATTAAATGCTGATATTAAACAGTTACATCAGTTAAAGAAGACTAACCCAAGCTCCGCTTCAACACTTGACGGTATAATTTCCACTATTGAAGACCATAATCAAAAAATTGCCAGTGCCGCTGCAGCAGGTGTTGACTCCCTGTCTGAAACCTATGAAATTTTAACTAAAAATTTAAAATTACAGAAAGAAACAAACAATATCAATGATGCCATTTCCAGTGTAGCAACCGCCACAGAAGAGATGGCGGTTACTGCCGCTGAAATATCCCAGTCGTCATCTGCCACGGCTCAAACAGCGGCTGAAAGTTATAGTAAAACAGAATCAGGCAATATTGCTATTTCTTCTATGATCGGTGATATGGACCAGTTAGAGGGTGCCCTGTCTTCCATGTTTGAAGAAGTTCAGAAAATAGCCGGGTTTACCGATGAAATTAATAACCTTACTGCGACTGTTCGTGGAATCGCCAATCAGACCAATTTATTAGCTCTAAATGCAGCCATAGAAGCCGCCCGAGCGGGTGAAGCAGGACGCGGTTTTGCTGTAGTGGCGGATGAGGTTAAACAACTCGCCTCTAAAACCGAAGCCGCTACCGTAGAAATCGAATCCGTTACCAATACTATGAACTCACTGATGGATGAGGTGGGGACTTCTATGTCAGATAGTCAAAATCGCCTTAATACCAGCGTGGAAAGCCTGGAAACCGTGGCCATGGCGCTGGGTGATGTCACAACAGTGGTGAATGATGTAACCGAGCAGATACAAACCATATCCGCATCTGCCAATGAACAACAGGCGGTTTCAGCAGAAATGGCCTCAAAACTCAATGAAATTACCCTGGCAGTACAGCAGGAAAGTTTACAGGTTAATGATATTTCTCACCATGCGAAGCAGCTTAATGGCTCGATATTGAATCAATTTAGCCATCTCGCCACCTTAAATCAGGACCAGATATTATTGCAAACCGTCAAGGCTGATCATGTAACCTGGAAGATTCGCCTGGCAGCAATGGCTATGGGGGGTGATGTTATCCCGGATAATGAACTGAAAGATCATACCCAGTGCCGCTTAGGTCAGTGGTATTACAGCAAAGGCAGCGATAACTTTAGTAACAGTGATGCCTTCCAACAAATGGAACACCCCCACGCCCAGGTGCATAAAATTGGCAAAGAAATTGCTTCGTTAGCATTACAGGGACAAACTGACGCTGCATGTCAAAAAATTGTTGAAATGGAAGGCTACAGCAAACAGCTGTTTGAACATATACACGATTTATTGAACGAGGTTAATTCAACATGAATACAGGCTCTACTCAATTGAGAAAATACACAATCCACATTATTTTTCTTTTTAATTTCGCACTGGTAAGTCACTCAATTCTCGCAGAGCCGATCTCTTCACAACAATTACACCCCCATCAAAATATCTCAGATACTGCCAGGCAGTTTCTTGACGCTAATATAAAAAAATCACAATTTTCACGAATCGATATACAAATGAGTCAACTCGATCCAAGACTCCGGCTATCCCAATGCCCACTTCCCCTTACCACCACCCTGGCACCCGGTAGCCAGTTTGCAGGTAAAACCACGGTTCATTTACGCTGTAACAGCCGCCGCCCCTGGACCGTTTATACTACCGCCACAATCAAACTTTACGGAAACGTCATACAAACCGCCGGGCCTCTAACAAAAGGGCATATTTTAAAAAAAGACGATTTGATGAGCGTAGAAGAGGACCTGGGCCGTATTAAATATGGTTATTTTATTAGTAAGGAAAAATTAATTGGTAAGCAACTAAAACGTCGCCTGCCACAGGGCCGGGTTATTAAAGCCAATTATGTAAAAGCCCAAACACTGGTAAAAAGAGGTGAACTTGTAACCATTGTCGCAGAAAACACTGGATATTCGGTAAAAATGACAGGAACAGCCATGGCTAATGGGGTCCTCGGAGATCGAATACGGGTTAAAAATATCTCATCAAAGCGCATCGTAGAAGGTACTATCAAGGAAGCTGGCGTTGTTAGTATAAATTAATTGGCAAATTAGGCTAAAGTTATTTTATAGTCGGCCGATAGAGACTGTGAGAGAGTAAAAATCAGGTGTTTACACCCGGAGAAAACAATGACAAACCCAATCAATCCACTTGGCAGATCTTCAACAGGGTCAATTAGTAGCAATACTGAAAAGAGCCAGGACAAAAGCAGGCCCGAAACCAGCACGCCCTCTCCTGCTACTACAACAGATACGGTGAGTCTGTCACAGGAATCTATACAGGTATCAGGCTTACAGCAACAGCTAAAAGACAGCCCAGCCATTGATCAGGCAAAAGTTGATTCTATCAAGCAGGAAATTGCCAATGGTAACTACCCCTTAGATGCGAAAAAAATAGCCGAGAACCTGATTAATCTGGAACAATCACTACTCGAATAGTCCAGAATGAATGGCCCGGAATAAACTGGTGGAATACTTATGACTGCACTACTCTCACTCTTAATTAACATTCAACAACACAGCCAGCAGCTATTTGATTGCTTAAAGCTGGAGAAGCTCGCACTGGATAATAATCAACTGGAAAAACTAAATGAAATTTCCAGCCAGAAGCAAGCACTACTTAAGCAACTTGAACAACTCGATAAACAACGCGCCGCCAGCTCAGCTGATAAAAATTTCAATGAATTCATTGCTAACAGCAATAACCAGGCACTTATTCATCAATGGCAAACAACCCGCCAGAGTATTGCAGCTTGTCAGCAACAAAACGAAATCAATGGCCGCTTGCTCAATAAACGCAGCCAGATAAATCAGGATATTCTTTCCATCCTGACCGGGCGCAGCCAGCAAGCTGATGAAACCTATAATGCACAGGGAAACCAGACTAGTAATGCTTCGTTGTTGAGTGGGATTAAGGCGTAAAATCTAACAAGCAAAGGCAGTTTGTCCGCAAATGAACGCCAACACACGCAAATAAAAGCAAAAGCTTCATACAGGGTGCAGTGCGCCGCAGGCGCACAAAACTAACTATTTGCGTTTTATTGCGTTCATTTGCGGTGATCTTTTAATTTTTTATATCACCGAAAAAGCTCCCGACTCTTAATCGGTTTACCATCCAGATAATAGTGCAATATAGATCGCATCAAGCGCTTTGCATCTTTAAGCGACTGTTCCGAATCCAGGGTATTCGCGTCTAAATCCAGCAGACTTTTTCCAGATAATTTTAAAATATAAGATTCGTCACGCACCGAAGATACACTCACCGGGCCATGCTCCAGATAATAAGCATATTCATCATCGGCCAAAATCGCTTCACCGGTTTCTGCATTAACAGGTAAATTTAAACCAAAACCTAACTCTTCAAGCAATTGCTTTTCAAACAGTCTGAGTACCGGTTCAATTTCATGTTTATCCGATAATAATCGAATTACAGATTCATAAAGCTGATAAATACTTTCATGAACATCATGTTTATGAAGTAGTTTTATAATCAATTCATTAATATAAAAAGCACTTGGTAGTGCATTGCCAGTTAATGATAATGTTTTAACTGGCTGGGGTTCTGCACTGGTTAAGGTTGGCATTTCACCCTTACCTGACCAACCAACAATTAAAGGCCTGAAGGGCTGTAATATACTTTTTAAACGGGATTTAGCTCCCCTGCTGCCACGACTCATTAAAGAAAGTCGGCCATGATCGCGGGTAATAACTTCTAAGATTTGGCTGGTATCACGGAAGGCGCGGTGATGGAGAATATAGGCTGGCTGGTCTTGAACACGCACTAAATACAACTATAAAGAAAAAAACACAATTTAGAAAAAACCAAAACCCTGATGATTATCCAGCCTCCTTTACCCGGGGTCAGATCCGGCTTTTTACGGCTCTGACCCCTGTGGTAATTCCGATCAGACTGGCAGAGCAATGAACGACTTCGTACCGCTTCGAGTGGTTTCAAAACAGGGGTCAGAGCCTTGAAAAGCAAGGGTCTGACCCCGAGCAAATCAACTGTGTCATCAATCAGCATCATAGCCAAGACTACGCAGTGACGCTTCACTATCTGACCAACCCGATTTAACTTTTACCCATAGCTGTAAAAATACTTTTCTATCAATCAATGCTTCAATGTCTTTACGTGCTTTAGTACCAATACTTTTTAGTCGAGCACCTTTATCACCAATAACAATAATTTTCTGGCCTTTTGTTTCTACTAGAATCAATGCATGTATACGGGTAATTTTTTCTTCGTCTTTATAACGCTCAATTTCCACTGTTGTCTGATAAGGTAATTCATTACCCAGTTCCCTAACAAGTTTTTCACGAATAATTTCAGCCGCTAAAAAACGCGTGCTTCGGTCTGTAAATTCATCATCTTGAAAAAACGGTGGCGCTTCAGGTAGCAGGTTTAATAAATAATCTTCTAACTGTTGTACATTATCACCCTGCGTTGCCGATATCGGTATAACATTTGCGAAATTATATTTTTCACTAATTTCACTTATGAAAGGTAGCAACTGATCTTTATCACTAATCTTATCAACTTTATTTACTAATAAAATTACTGGCACATCAACCTGTTCTAATTTTTTTAAAACCAGTTGATCTTCATCTGTCCACTTCAGGGCCTGTACCAGAAATAAAACGACATCTACATCGTGAATAACTGAACTGGCGGCACGGTTCATATAACGATTTATCGCACGATTACCGCCACTATGAATGCCCGGTGTATCAACAAAAATAAACTGGCCATTGTCGACTGTTTTTACACCTAAAATCTGGTGCCGGGTTGTCTGCGGCTTACGTGATGTAATACTAAGTTTTAAACCCAGTATGTGATTCAGCAATGTAGATTTACCCATATTAGGCCTACCTATAATTGCTATATATCCGCATTTAAAAGTTTGTTCTGTCATGTTGTTTTATATTCTATCTATCCACTATATGAAAACTTTAACCTTTCACTTTATTCTTACTATAGGCTAAAGCAAGGATAAAAATTCGAGTTTAGTAATATTTACCTTACATATTTAAAGGCAAGCATCATGTTATACAAGGGGGGAGCCAGGCAATTACATTATTTCTTATTAAAAATTTCTTCTACTAAGGGAAATATTTTTCCTGCTGCCTGTTGTTCTGCTTTTCTGCGATTAGTAGCCTTGCCTTCGGTTTCTAATTCAAGCTTATTAATTTTACAACTTACTGTAAAATGCTGGTTATGAGCCTGTCCTACTACTTCAATAACAGTATATTCTGGCAAGCTAAATTTTCTTGATTGCAATAACTCCTGCAAACGAGTTTTGGGGTCTTTTAGTGAATCTGCATCCGGTATATTTTGTAACTGAGCATTATAAAGTTGAAGAATTAATTGTTGACAGCGTTCCAAATTACTATCCATATAAACCGCACCAAAAATAGCTTCTACCGTATCAGCCAAAATAGAATTACGCCTATAGCCACCACTTTTTAATTCACCACTGCCTAAAATTAAATAATCACCCAATTTTAAATCTTGAGCTACCAGAAATAAACCTTCCTTATTTACAAGACTGGCCCGTATACGACTTAAATCGCCTTCTGAAGAGTTGGCGTAACGAGTGAATAAATCAGCTGCAATAACAAAATTTAAAATACTATCGCCCAAAAACTCAAGACGTTCATTATTTCTTGAACCAGCACTTCTATGGGTTACAGCCTCTTTTAATAATTCAGTATGTTTAAATTTATAATTTATTAACTGTTCCAGACTAGCTAAATCAGGCAGGTTTAAGTTAGGCTTTTTATACATAGATATTATTGGGTGGAAATATCCACTTCATATTCAAAATTTGCCACAAAATTAAGATTGCCCCAAATTGGCCCTCTTTCTTCATATTTCGCAGTCAGGTGATATCCTTTTTCAATTTTTTTAAACTTAAAGGCGTCTTTATTTTTTGAAAGATCGTATAGATTATTTATTTTTAAGCGCTTACGAAACAACTTACTTAACTTTTTAGCACCAATTCCTTTAACTTCTGGATCAACAGCTAACTTATCCATCACTGATTTAACCGTATTATAATTTAAATACACTGGAATAATACGCAAACCCAAAATACCCTGGACTGCTAAATACGCAATTATTACAACCCACGAAATCATAGTTAAGCCTGATTGTTTTTTATTTATCATTCCACCACACCTTATTCGATTGATTGACCAATACGTTCAAAACCGATGCCACTATTCCAGTGCATCCAGATCATAAAAGCCTTACCGACCAGATATTTTTCTGGCACCACACCCCAGTAGCGACTGTCGTTACTGTTATCTCGGTTGTCACCCATCATAAAATAATGACCTTCTGGCACGATATATTCTGCATCAAGGCCAAGTCGCCCAGGTATGATTAATATATTATGCTCAACACCCTGTAGATTTTCGACATATTCCTGCGCGGGATTAAATTCACCCGGGCCACTGTATTCACCTATACGTTTACGTTCTACCTTCTTACCATTTACATAGAGCACTTTCTTATAGTATGCAATGTGGTCTCCGGGAATACCGACTACTCGTTTGATATAATCTACCGATGGATCTCGTGGATATTTAAATACCGCAACATCACCCCGTTCTGGTTTTTTCACTTCAAAAAGCATTTTATTAAACACCGGCATTTTTACACCGTAGGCAAACTTGTTAACCAAAATAAAATCACCGATATATAAACTAGGAATCATAGAACCAGAGGGTATACGAAAAGGCTCAACCAGAAAGCCCCTCAATAAAAACACTATCAATAATACTGGAAAAAAAGATTTAGCATATTCAACCACTACCGGTTCAGCACTACTCGACTTACCACCATGTATACTTTCACCACTGTATTCATGGGGGTTGCTAATTTTTCGACGCGGCGCGAGTGCAAGGGCATCAAATAACCAGATTAGACCAGTAAGAGCGGTTCCTGATAAAAGGAAAAATGCAAAATCAAATGTAATGTTCATAAGTAACCCAATACTCTACCCTATCTATCACTCCTGAAAAAACATTCGGAAATGACAACTTAATTATAATTTAGTTTTATTAACTATCTACTTTTAGTACGGCTAAAAACGCTTCCTGTGGAATCTCTACCTTACCAAACTGCTTCATACGTTTTTTACCTTTCTTCTGTTTTTCCAGCAGTTTTTTCTTACGACTCACATCACCACCATAACATTTAGCCGTAACATTTTTACGCAGGGCTTTAACCGTACTTCGTGCAATAATATGTCGGCCAATCGCAGCCTGTATAGCAATATCAAACATTTGCCTTGGAATGAGCTCACGCATTTTATCTGCTACATCCCTGCCCCTTCTCTGTGAGGCATCAGCATGGGCAATTACCGCCAATGCATCAACTCTTTCCGAGTTAATCAGAATGTCGACTTTAACCAGTTTAGCTGCCTGGAAATATTTAAATTCATAATCGAATGAAGCATATCCTCGACTCACTGACTTTAAACGATCGAAGAAATCCAGCACCACTTCTGACATGGGCATGTCATAGGTTAAAGCGACCTGTGCCCCCATGTATTGCATATTGGTTTGTACGCCCCGCTTTTCAATACACAGGCTAATAACATTACCCACATATTCCTGGGGTACCAGAATATTCGCCTGGATAATGGGTTCACGAATTTCTTCTATGTAATTAACTTCGGGCAGATCGGATGGATTATGAATTTGAATCACCTCACCGTCTGTTTTCACTACCTCGTAAACCACCGTCGGAGCAGTGGTAATCAGGTTTAGATCATATTCACGCTCCAATCGTTCCTGCACGATCTCCATGTGTAGCATACCAAGGAAACCAATACGATATCCAAAACCCAGTGCAGACGAGGTTTCAGGCTCATATTTTAGTGCAGAATCATTTAATGTCAGTTTATCCAGTGCTTCACGGAAGTTTTCATAATCATCTGCTTCCACCGGGAACATGCCCGCAAATACTCTTGGCTGTACCTCTTTAAAGCCAGGTAAGGCTTCTTTTGCCGGATTATCATGCAGGGTGATGGTATCGCCTACCTTAGCCGAGTCAATTTCTTTAATTCCTGCAATAATATATCCAACCTGGCCACATTCAAGTACCGGTGTATCAACTCGTTTAGGTGTAAATATACCAACAAAATCAACGCCATAGCTTCTACCAGTGGACATAATTTGCATTTTATTGCCCTTGGCAATAGAACCATCAATGATCCGTACCAGGATAACAACCCCAACATACGGATCAAACCATGAATCAACAATTAACGCTTTTAAAGGGGCATCAGGTTCGCCTTCAGGTGCGGGTATCTCCTCAACCAGCCTTTCCAGTAACTCATCTATTCCAATGCCCGATTTAGCACTGACCTGGCAGGCATCCGCCGCTTCGATACCAATAATATCCTCAATTTCCTGGGAAACTCGTTCCGGATCGGCTGCGGGCAAATCAATTTTATTTAACACGGGCATCACTTCCAGCCCTAATTCAATCGCTGTATAACAGTTAGCGACACTTTGTGCCTCGACTCCCTGGGATGCATCCACCACCAGAAGCGCTCCTTCACAGGCCTGTAACGAGCGTGAAACCTCATATGAGAAATCGACATGCCCCGGAGTATCGATAAAATTTAATTGATAGGTTTCACCATTTTGAGCTTTATAGTCTAGCGAAACACACTGTGCTTTGATTGTAATACCACGCTCACGCTCCAAATCCATTGAGTCCAGTACCTGGGCCTCCATTTCACGCTCTGATAAACCGCCACAAACCTGAATAAACCGATCTGCCAGAGTTGATTTACCATGGTCAATATGGGCGATAATGGAAAAGTTACGAATGTTTTGCATGTTTATTATGATCTTAAGCTCTTAATTAACAGATCGCCCTGGCACTTACTAAGCCGACCTGCTACCAATGATTAATGTCGAGTTACACATCGTTAACCCGTCCTTTCTGATTATTTTTCAGCTGCCGCAATATCGCCGCCTGATCTAAAAAATAATGACAAATCTGTTCATCACCACGGGTAACCACGGGCACCAGTGAGCCATACTGCTCAATTAGCTGGGGATTTGAATCGATATCGACTTCAATTACTTTGAATCCATGGACCTGTTGCAACTGAGTTAACTGCTGCAACAGGTCTTCACAGAGATGACATCCATAACGTGAATAGACGGTGAATTCGATCACTCGCTGTCGGAAATCTTCATCACAATAAACTGATCTGCCCCCTGGCGATGAACCAGAACGGGAATCATACGGCCTGTGGGCAAATTGGCAACTTTTTTACGAAAATCAGCCACATTTTTTACGTTTTTGCGGTCAATTTGTAGTAAAACATCACCCACAGCCAGGCCAGACTGGGCTGCTGCACCTCCAGCAAGCACTTTTCTGACCAGCACACCTCGACCTAAGGTTTTCTTAGCGTCCACACCCAGATCAGTCACCTCAATCCCCAATCGATTTGAAGTAGAAGGTTTAATCTTAGCCGCTACCTGTGGTTTATCATCAGTAGGAAGCTCTTCAATCACCACCATCAGGGTTTTTTGCTTTCCATTACGCAATATATCGACTTTCGCTCTGGTGCCCACCGGAACACGCCCTACCAGCGGTGGTAGATCAGATGAATCAAGTATGGTTTTTTTATTAAATGATAGAATCACATCACCCGCCTTAAAACCAGACTTCTCAGCCGGGCTATTGGCAATAACCTGTGAAACTAAGGCTCCCACGGGTTTTTTCAGGTTAAAACTCTGGGCAATTTCATGGGTGATTTCCTGGATATAGACGCCTAACCAGCCGCGTCTAACTGTGCCATTAAGCTTTAGCTGTTTTACAACTTCCATAGCCACTTCCACAGGTATTGAAAATGACAGCCCCATAAACCCACCTGTTCGACTATATATCTGTGAGTTTATACCAATGACTTCCCCATCCAGGTTGAATAAAGGGCCTCCAGAGTTGCCCGGGTTAATTGCCACATCTGTCTGTATAAATGACACGTAGTTAGCCCTGGGTAAACTACGTCCTTTAGCACTTACAATCCCTGCGGTGGCAGAATGATCAAAACCAAAGGGTGAGCCTATTGCCAATACCCATTCACCTACTCGCAAATTATCAGAGTTGCCGACGGTCACTACTGGCAAATCATTTGCTTCAACTTTAAGTAAGGCAATATCACTGAATTCATCACTACCAATAATGCTGGCAGATAATTCACGCTTATCGCTTAAACGCACCAGTATTTCGTCTGCGCCATGAACCACGTGGTGATTTGTTATAATGTAACCATTTTCAGAAATGATAAAACCAGAGCCCAATGAGGTCGCTTCCCGTGGTTGACGTGGAACCGCTCCTTCACCGAGAAAATGCTTAAAAATATCACCAAAAGGCGATCCTTCTGGAATGTGTAACTCGCCACCCAGCTCTTCTTTTAATTTATTCCAGGGGTGGTTCATAGGTGCTTTTTGCCGTGTACTGATATTCACCACAGCCTTACCATTTTCCTCAACCAGATCCGCAAACTCAGGTAAGGACCTGGCCTGCAGTTGCAGGCTACAGAATAGCGTAATTAAAATCAGGAAAAAGTGTTTACTTAACCACATAAAAGCCTCTTTAACTCTATACAAAATATTTTTCGACGTCTTATCACCCCGGGGGACTCATTTTTCTGAGGGATATTATCTTAGATTAAAACTATACTCGACGTACTAAATGGGGTTGAACTGTATTTCTTAGCCTACTAGCTGACAGCACGAAGCGTACCACTATCATTGAAAAAATAAAGCCCCCTACAACTGACAAAATAGTAACCAGCTCATTTATAAATACAAGCTCTGCCAATATACCGGACATCAGCATAAAAATCAGGGGAAAAAGATAAATTAGCAGGGAACCCTGTACTAATGCGTTTTCATCAACCGCAACAATCACCTTATCCCCAACCTGCACATCCAGTGTTTTATCAACTAAGAACTGTGAGCTGCGCTTACCCACTACTTTTGCAAGTGTAGACGTGCCACAACCAGATTGAACAGAACAACTATGACAGGCAGATTTACGTTGTGTCTGCAATAAAAGCTGCTGCTCACCCACTCCAATAACTAAGGCGGTTTCTTCAATCATCTGGGATGTATAGATTGTGCAATCATGCGTACGGTTGAGGCAGGCACTTCACCAATTGCGGTAATATATGTATCATTTTTAAACGAGCTATATGCATTTACCGGCCCCATAGTCGATTGACCAACTAGGGATTTCTGCTTTTCTTTAGCTGTTGAAATAAACACAGAAACAGACGCCATTCCATCGCTAAAGACCATATGATATGTCGGATGTTTTTGTCTCGTTTTCACCGATCGGGTAAGTACAAAACCAGCGGGTATTTTTTCTGCAAGCCAGTTTTCCGAATTCAGATCGTTTTTACTTGATAACATAACTTTTTTAAAAGACGCCAGTTTAGACTCATCTACCTGGTTAACGGGTGCAACGGGTAACAACTCAATATTACTGTACATCAATTGCTCAAGCACTCGCCCCCGGTTATTCATTAAATCACACTTCAGTAACAGGCCACTTTGTTTATCTAACCAGAAAGTATAACCATAACGATGTTTATCACGGGGAATTATTTGCAAAATTTGAGTCATCTTATCTGCAATCCGTTCCTCGTTACCTAATTTCAAAAGATAATGTTGCTTCAGATTATCTCTATTATCGGGTAGTGCGGGATGCAGTGGCCCCTTATCTGGCTTACCCTTTGAAGTTGACACAGTAATGAGTTTTTTATCTGGAAAGATCGTTGTAACATGACCATTTTTACGAAATATTATTTGATCTTTACCGGTTTGAGACTCCAGGGTTTGCCAGCTTTGACCCGCATTGGTTCCCTGTTTGACTTTGATGACCTGTAGTTTATCACCCTGACGAATGATCAATGTACCCTGGTAGTTTTGTAGTCTCTGTGCAGAACTCATTTTATCCAGCCACTTATCGACCGAGCCAGCACAGACTGTCAGCGAAATTAGAAAGAGTACTAATGAAAATATAGTTTTAAACAATCTCTAGCCTTTATATAGTTAACCCACCCTACGGTGCTAGTTTTATTCCTGCACAATTTCCTGAGACTTAACATCTGCAGCGCGTACATAAGGCATCATACCCTGTATGGTAGACTGACTCGCATAACCTGAATGCTGCAATAAATACTGGTTTAGTTGCTTCTGCTGCTCAGGTGTATTCTTACTGATGTTTAATGTTGAGGCTACCTGTACATTACGTGAAATTTCATTATTCACCCTTTCAACAGGTGCAGATTGAGCCAATTGCCCAGACTGCCCAGTAGCATCGCTATTTTGCACAGTATTAAATGTAACCAGTGTCACCATTGCAACTGAGGCTGCAACCGCCATACCCGTTAAGGGTTTTAGCCAGCCTGAAAGTAACGATGACAACTGAGAATTAGTTTTCTGCTTAACAACTGCAACGGCTTCATTATGCGCTGGCTCTTGTTCAATCGCCCGGTGTACAGCTGAGCTAATATCCATAAATGATGACTGGTCTAACTCATCACGAATGGCATCACCCATTAAACGATAACGTTGCGCCGTTTCCGCATCTGCAATGGGGTCGCGCTGTAAATCCTCTGCAAAAGACTGCAGTTGCGGCTTACCTAAAGCATTGTCCAGAAGAGCGGATAGCTGTTCATCTCGCTGTTGTTCTTTATTCATCACACTCACCTAATAATTACTATCTAGCAGTGGTTTAAGCTGCTTATCTATTGCTTCACGAGCACGGAATATACGCGAACGTACAGTACCAATTGGGCAGTCCATGACTTCGGCTATTTCTTCATAACTTAAACCTTCCATTTCACGCAGGGTAACCGCCTCTTTCAGGTCTGACGGTAATTCCGCAATGGCTTTATGAATGACCCGTTTTATTTCCTGTGCCAATAATTCTTTTTCGGGTGTTGCGTATTCACGTAACCAGTCACCGCCATCGTATTGCTCAGCATCCTGTGCATCCACAGCCGATTCAGTGGCTCTGCGACTCGCTGATACCAGATAGTTTTTTGCTGTATTAATCGCAATTCGGTACATCCAGGTATAAAAGGCACTATCACCTCTAAAATTCTTTAGTGCGCGGTAGGCCTTAATAAAAGCTTCCTGTGTCACATCCTGAACCTCATCACCATTTCTCACAAAACGCGCAACCAGCTTGATAATACGATGCTGATACTTCAACACCAATACATCAAAGGCCTTTTTATCACCTTGCTGTACACGCTCTACCAGAGCCTGATCAATTTCGCGCTCGCCCATGCGGGCCTGTCCTCCACTCGACACTTCCTGTTTATTCTGTGCCTTTTTATTTAGGTCATCTCTGACCTGTAACGTTCGTTTAGGTGTGATAACCTTATTTGGTGTAATATCACTTCCAAAACCCAAAATAGCACTTGGGACAATACCTGATTCGCATACTGACATAAAGACTTACCTTATAATTTTATAATGTCCAACAAACTAAACAATAGACAAGCCAATCGCTACGAAGTTCTAATCATTGGTGGCGGAGCCGCCGGATTAACCCTGGCATTAAATTTACCTACGCATATGAAAATCGCGGTCATCACCAAAGACCGTGAAACCGAAGGCAGCACATTCTATGCACAAGGTGGAATATCGGCAGTATTACGGGGAAATGACTCCTTCAAATCTCATTTAGAAGACACCATGAATGCGGGTTGCGGTCTGTGTGATGAAAAGGCGGCAAGGTTCACAGTAGAAAATGGTCCGGATGCGATTAACTGGTTATCTGACCTGGGCGTCCCCTTCACCACAGATAAACACAAAGACGGTAAAAAAACCTGGCACCTGACCCGCGAAGGCGGCCATAGTCATCGCCGGGTGATACACGCAGCTGATGCCACGGGTCAGGCACTGGAAACCACTCTTATTAACCATGTTAAACACAATGAGAATATTGAACTCTTAGAACACCATATCGCGATAGATTTAATTACGGGTAAAAAACTCGGCTTAGATCACAATCGTTGTATCGGTGCCTATGTGCTGGACAAGCACAATATGCATGTGGAAACCTTTCAGGCCAAACATGTGGTACTGGCATCAGGTGGCGCCAGTAAAGTCTATCTTTACACTTCGAACCCAGATGGTTCCACCGGTGATGGAATTGCTATGGCTGCCCGTGTGGGATGTCGGGTGGCTAATATGGAATTTATGCAATTTCATCCAACCTGCTTATATCACCCAAATGCCAAATCGTTTTTACTCACCGAAGCACTGCGCGGCGAAGGCGGTCACTTACTTCTTCCCGATGGCACACGATTTATGCATAAATTTGATGAACGAGGTGAATTAGCTCCCCGTGACATTGTTGCCCGTGCCATTGACCATGAAATGAAACGTTTAGGGGTCGATTGCTTATACCTGGATATCAGCCATAAACCCGCCGCATTTATTCGTTCACACTTTCCTACGGTTTATGCAAAATGTAAGGAATTTGGTTTTGACCTGACAAAAGAACCTGTTCCAGTTGTACCCGCAGCCCACTACACCTGTGGTGGTGTGATGACTGATCTGCACGGCCAAACTGATATTAAAAACTTATATGCCATTGGAGAAACCGCCTTCACCGGTTTACACGGTGCTAACCGCATGGCCAGTAATTCATTACTGGAATGCCTGGTCTTTGCCAGAGCAGCCGCTCAACACATTACAGAGAATGAGAACACCGAATATAAATGGGACATAATTAAAGCCTGGGATGAAAGCCGGGTAACCAACTCCGATGAAGAAGTTGTGGTTTCACACAACTGGGATGAACTCAGGCGCTTTATGTGGGACTATGTCGGCATAGTACGCACAGACAAACGGCTGCAACGCGCCAAACGCCGGGTTGATTTATTATTACTGGAAATTGAAGAATATTATGGCAACTTCCGCGTAACCGCAGACTTACTGGAACTACGTAATTTAGCCGTAGTAGCAGATTTAATTATTAGAAGCGCCATGCAACGCAAAGAAAGCAGGGGCCTGCACTATACCCTGGACTATCTACAGGTAGATGATGAACCTGTAAACACAATACTCACTCCTTAAAAATCAATATAAAACCAACATACGCAAGCCTGGATAAATCAGTTGATATTTTTTTACGCTGTGTCATGTGTCACACTTCCTCTGTGGCAGCCAATAAACAGATAAAAAATTTAACTAAAAAAACCTGTACTTTTTTTAAACCTAAATTCCACTTCCAGCATACAGTTATATAATAACTCACTGCTGTCCCGTTAAAAGAAATAATTTTATGTTTAAACGTATTATGACTAGATTAACTTTCATATCATCCTGTTCGAGACATGAATTGGGAACACCTGCCTAAGACACGCCGTAAAACCTTCCATGGTGGCTCGACACCCGCGTCCATGCGGGTGACGGTCTTAGGCAGGTGTTCCCAACTCATGTCTCTAGTTGTTAACGGGACAGCAGTGATAATAACTATTTTTAAATACTTAGAAAAGTTTATTTATTTTATTATTTAAGCGTGAACTTTTTTATTTAATACCAAACCTTTTACCTCACCTACCCACTTGCCAGTTAAGAACAGGACAATTGACATTCTCTAACGCCTTAAGCAATAATTACTGAAAAATAGCTAACACTAATATATATAATGTAAATGTTTACTTTATAACTGGACTCGATATAACACAAAATGAATAAATTTAACGACTATCGTGTCCAAAAATTCGTCATGAAATCTGGAGCTTTTATCAACTACAATTATTTAATTGTAGATGACACATCTAAAAATGCGGCTATTATTGATCCTGCATGGGACCTGGAAGCAATTGAAAAAGAACTTTCCACACAGAAAGCCAGGCTGACACATATACTATTAACCCACTCACATCATGACCATACCAACCTGGTTAATCAACTTGTCGAGAAATATGATTGTGATGTGTACATCCATCATGAAGAATCGCGCTACTATAAATTCATAAGCCATAATATGATCAACTTCAAACATCTTGACATTATCTATTTAGGCAACACAAAGATCACCTGTTATCATACACCAGGACACACCACAGGTAGTAGCTGCTTTATGTTTGCTGATTGCATTTTTACCGGTGACACACTGTTCAACGAGGGTTGCGGGATTTGCACCCCAGAGGGAGGTGATCCTTATCAGATGTATCATTCATTAAATATACTAAAAAATAACATTCAACCCAATATGCGGATTTTTCCAGGTCACTGCTTTGGAAGTAAGCCTGGAATGAGCTACAAAGATGTATTAAAAATAAACATTTATTTGCAAATAAACCAAATTGATACTTTTGTTTCATATAGAATGCGCCAAACAAAAACGACCCCATCTTTTTCATAGAAAAAATTTTAACTAGAGTTTAATATTTATACACAAACTCTTCCCGATCTGCCAATTCCCCCACACTTTAAAGAAGCTAACCGTTTTAACCATGCACTAATAGACAGTCAGAAAACATATTGACACCTAAATGCCAGGCACTCTAGTGACCATTATATATAACTTCAAATTTGTGATTTACTTAAGCATTTCAAGCTGATAATTAAATAGACTTTATTTTTTTGAATTCGGCTAAAGCCAGGCTTTAATATTTATTTTATTTAAAACACGATGAATTTAAGAATTAAATATCTCGAACTCTTAACAATAATTCTATTGAATGCATGAAAAAGATAAAGTACGATTTATCAACATTGAAATGCACAAAACATTCAATAAGAATCGTGATATAAAGTTTTATCTTACAATATTGAAAGCAATAACTATATCGTATTAAGGCAGTGTAGATCGCATATCATCTGGTATAGATATTATTTACAAATTGACACATTACTTATCATCATGCAAAAGAAAAATAAAATAATAATATTAAAAACTACTATTCATGGGGAATAAATCATATGAAAAAAACAATATTGACGGCAAGTCTATGCTCTCTATTAATCGCTGGTAGTGTACAGGCTGATAGTACCGATGACGAAATGAAAAAAAATCACTCAGTCATACCTGGCCATGTATCCCATGGTATTAACGTATACAACAACAAAGCCATTATTGACTACTCTGCTGTATCACCTTCGATTCCTTACCTTAATCCTGCAGATCCAGTTCGTGAAATTGGAGCATTTCTACCCGGTGCAGCTGATGCAGAAATCATAACCGAAGCAACTGATCGTTCAAGAAAATTAGCAACCACACGTAAATTTGTTGACTTCTTTAATCCCTTAGGCGAAGTAGACCCTGACCTGTTTAACAAAACCCTGGACAATACCGGTGTTAATTTCTTTGGTTACACTAAAGTGACAGACAGAATTGTTCCCACGCTATTCGATTCAGCACAGGCCGGTGCACTTTATCGCGCTAAAGAAACCAATACCAGCCCAACAGTAGGTGAGTGGGATAAAGCTAGCGGACAGATAATAGAAAAGTGTAGAGATGACGGTACTGCTACACTTAAAGTCACTATACGCGATGCCCTACCTAATTCACTCTTTACTTTATGGGAAGTTGGTGCAATTAAACCATTAACTCAAGAAGAGGCAGGCTACGCTATTCCTCTGGGTGGCTTACCCAATGTTATGACAACCAGCAACGAAGGTTGTGCCTACAAAGAAATTGAAATGCCCTACTGTGTGACTCGTGCCTGTGAAGCAGGCTCTAATTCATGCACCAACTACGTTTCAGCTTTTTATCACTGGGACGCACAGGTCTATGGTGGTTCACCTGCAGCGACTTTTGCGGGTGCACCTATTGGAGCCTATGCAGCTAACCAGGTTATCTGGGGAACAACCGGTGAGGCACTAATAGAGCCACAAAATAAATTTAGCCCTAAACGCCCTGGATGTAATATTGGTGAAATAGAAAGATAGACACAGCATTTTGTAGCTGATAAAGATGATTGCATAATTTTAAATCAGTCCAATATTAAGTCAGCCCATGGAAGGGCAAGTGCAATCATTCTATTTAATATAATAATATTACCTGTGATTGATTATCACACCACCACGTTTAATTCATCTAACACAATTTATTACTCATTATGTCAGTATCCACCCGGTGCCAGAGACACGCTATACCGTTACACCTTCGAAAGCCTTACAAATTTATTTAAAGTCTCATTTTAATGAAGCCGTGATTATTTAAAAAAAGAAATAAATGATTTAACCATTGGAGATAAAAATGGATGCAAAGAAACAGTTATTAGGTACCTGGCAGCTTATCGCCATAGAAGCACAAACATCTGAGGGAGAAAAAATATACCCATTTGGCGACAGTCCAACTGGTTTGTTAATGTATGATCCAAATAATTTAATGTCAGTCGTTTTGATGCGTGCTGAGCGTAAAAAATTTGAATCTAATGATCCTTTTAACGCAACAGCAGAAGAAATCACTGGTGCATTTCATGGACTTGAAGCTTATTGTGGCTCATACCAAATAAACGAAGATGATAAATCAATAACACACTATGTACAGGCTAGCCGGTTTCCTAATTGGGAAAAATCTGAACAAATACGTTTTTATAATTTCAATAATAACTCACTAACTTTAACGACAGCTCCCATAATGTTGAAAGATACTCAATGGACAGTAAAACTAGTCTGGGAGAAGGCAATAAACTAAATATTATTTAATACTAAATAAATTTAGACAGATACTTATATCAACATTAAGCTAAAAACTGCCAGATGAATTGTTTTAAAAATCAAAAAATATGCCACAGAGTCTCGGAGAACACAGTGGAATATTATTAATCGCAGGGTAGATCAAGCGAAGCAGATCCATCAATATCAAGGAGTCGGGTGGATCTGCTTTAAACTATAAAATACGATGAGAATTCCCAAAAATTGTAAAGAAGGTTTCTAGTCGTATTTTAACCTGTTAACTCATTACTCTTTTGCCGGGTCGTTCTGGTAAGCCGTCCAGGCTTATCGGAGCTCCCCAGTTAAATATATGGGCACATCCCTGTAATTTTGCCCCTACAGGAATACAATTTTCGGCAAACTCCAGAGGAGAGGTAAATCTAAACCAATTTAAACCTGAGCTGAAAAAGAAAACTACCGGGCACCATGATCTGCTTTTGCTTTTAAAGCTTTTGACTTACCCTCCCATTACACAAGCTGATGAGTGAGTAATTTTTTTGGGGCTTTCTGCGAGGATGTTTGAGCGAATTTGCTTTTTAATTCGTGAGTTCCGCAGCAGCCACAAAAATTGGGAGTGAAGAAGGTACTTTTATTTGTGCTTTTTACAAATAAAAGCTTGTGTTAAGCGGGGCGGCATTTCTTTGGTTACTTTCCCAGGTTAATTATTATGGGCTGTTGAAAAGAAAGTAACTCGCTAGGACAGCGAAAACACAGAATTCCAATTCCCAGAAAGAAATGGGTCTGTGAATAAATCGGCAGATGAAACCACAGAAATCAAATTCCCATAAAGCCAGGAGCTTGCGAATACTCAAACAGTCGAAACCACAAAATTCAAATCAAAAAAAATCACAATTAATATTTAACTCTATTTTTTTAATTTATCATATTGAAATTAAGCTAAAACAAGTAAGCACCCAACACATCTACATATCAGTTCACTAAACAAATTGCGAACCTTGACCTGGAAACACATATGATTTCATTTTTGTTCTCTTTTTAGTTATCAACTTTGACGGACTACTTAATAATTGAGCATGAACCCGGGTTAACTGTTTTTCATCGTCGAAAAATGGACTCATAACTGAATAAACCCGTTCAGTTAAATTATCCGATAATATTTTTTTAACAAAACCGGCTAATGTTCCAGAAGGCCCGAGATCGATATATACACATTTTTCTGAATTATCAATAAATTTTACGGCCTGCTTAAAACAAATAGGCTTTCGAACTACATTCCAGAAATATTCAGGTTCAAATTTTGATAATTCCCAACCGTGCATACTTGATACATATTTCACTACAGGAAATTTAAACTGTCTTTTACTTACTGATTCAAGATATGACTTCTGTGCCATATCAATTGCAGAGGAATGAAAACCGTGTGACACCTGTAATACCTGAAATACAATCCCTTCATCTTTTAAATAAGACGTAATGTATTTAACAGACGCTGCTTCAGTTGCGATTACAAAGTTGTTATCACTGTTAATTGCTACTAATTCACTGTTACATTGCAATTGTGATATCTGTTTATATTTATTTGACTCAGCTAAAACACTAATCATTGCCCCGTCAGGACAATTTTTTTCTATAAATTTAGCTTGATTAATTATATCCCTGAGAAGCTTATTTACATCACAAACACCTGCAACTGCAGCAGACACGAATTCGCCTAAACTTGTTCCGATTACCCTGTCGGGTTTTATTCCTGTATTGATTATCACTTGAAACAAAGAATACTGAACCATAAACAAGGCAGTATGCGTATGTAACGTCCGGCAAAAATCTTGTTTGAATTGTGAGTTATGAGCGTATAAAACATCAACTACTGAAAAATCAGCTGCGGCTATACAAACCTTATCAAGCTCATCCATCCAATAACGAAAAACGCTATTAGTACGATACAGCGATTCCCCCATTCGATTATAATGTGAGCCTTGTCCAGAAAACATAAATACGACAGGTAACTGATGCATTTTTAATACTGAGGATTACTTAAAACGATGACTATCTTATCTATAAAAATATTTATTAAGATAGCTTCTAAAATTAGTTTATTCATTTAACACTAAACACTTATCTAAAACGTTTAATTATAAAGTTACTCTCGACAATCAACATATCAGCACTTATATAATCATTTTCAGCAGCCTGATTTTGCAAACTAATACACCACACCCAGACACACCCAGAAAAATATTAAATATGATTTAAGATTCCAATATTAAATTCTCTTCAACAAGAGAGCAAAAACTTGAACCTCAAAAAATCATTATTATTTTTAACATACTATAATAAAGTCATCCAGAATCATTAGCAGATTGCAGACCCACTTCACATTACCACTTTATTTTATCTAATCATGTTTAAATATTATTACTATAAAATGACATTTAATAATATAACCAGTAGCTAATTAATTTGTATTAAACAAAATGAAGATTATTATCTAAGCCCACACCATCGTTATCAAACCCTGCCAAACTCAAATTACGGTTTTAAACAACTAATTATTGTATTTAGCATCATTATTGTATATTTGCTTTTCAAATATACTTTCAACTGTCTGACTCCAGTTATTTTTATCCGGTATAAAATGAAGATAGATATTTTTCCTGTTTTTTATCCAGTCCTGTATATTATTATTTTTATGTAAAGAGTAACTGTTAAACACCATATGTAACTCATCAGAACCATGTGAAAAGCTGCTAATATCATCAAGAAACACATTTAATTTTTTATATATACTTTTCTTATTTGATATAGACCCATTCACAGTCACCACTGCCTCATATTCAGATTCAGCGGAATCACTTTTAATGTTAAATATAAATATTTTTTCCCCAGACAATTCATAAAACCAGGAAAAATCGCCTATTTTCTCTAATGGCGTAAAGTTTTCATTGGTAAGAAAGGTCTTAATTATTTGTGGATTAAGGCAAAACGTCTTCCAAACCCTGTGTACAAGGCAATTGCTTGTACCTAGCGCTTTTGCTAATGAACGTGTCGACCAGTAAAGTGATTTATCGGGTTTTTTTTGCGTTGTGAAATAGATAATCTTTTCTTTTAATATCGCCTGCATATCCGAATTCTTACCACCATGATTTTTTCCTCTGGGTTTTCCTTTAACTATTCCCTGTATGCCAGTATCAATAAAACGATTTCGCCAACGACTAACTTTGTTTTCAGACAAATTTAACTCATTAGCTATTTCCTTATTAGTAAGACCTTCAGAGGCAAGCAGTATAATTCTTGAGCGCTCAGCCAGCCTGCAATGTACTGATATATCTTCCACATGATTTTCCAAAATCATTTTATCGCATTCACTTAACGCTATATATTTTGCCTTTCTCATTAAACTTAATCCCTGTTTTATTTGAAACGATTTGCGTTAATAAAGTTAAATTAAACAACAACAATATATCAATGTAAAGGCAATACTACTCAACACTTCATGTATAGGAATTTTTCCCTATTGATTTATATTTACGAATTTCTAATAGACAAACGTGGCGTAATAATTTTTAAGTTAACTATATCCGCATCCATATTAATATGTATTAATATAGTCATCGACATAACTTAAATTTAAAATCCTGCTAATTTATACCTGCATTGAATGTTTATAATGAAAGCAAACCAGCAATAGTTATATAAAACCAATTTAAAGCCAAATCAACTACAGGCGCACATCACCTTCTCAATGTAATTAAAATCGATTGAATATAATCAACATTGTTAAAGCTTAAAAATTATTAAAGCGATACTTTCAAAATTGTTAATTGGGCGTAGCTATCAAACCAGTTGACATCTACAATATCAAATGCTAAATATTACTTAATGCATTTATAGCGCCTTTAGATTTACTTTAATTTAAAACGTTTACTAAACAGACTAGAACAACATAAAAACAAACGTTAAGCTGTAAATTAATTTGGTCTTTGCAGTATAAATAACATTACAGAGGCAACATTAACCAGACTTTTACACAATACACCGTAAGGGACTATCAAAGAGACAAAGGATTACAAAATGACTCAATATTCTAAAACAACATCAACAATTATTTTAAACCTTTCACATTTTTGAAAATGATTCGAAAAATTATTTAATTTGACTATTTATTTTAATAAGGAATAAAACATGAACCCCGTACTCGATATGAACTCAGCAAATAGATTAATCAACCCGTTTAAATTCTCAGAAGAAACTAATGTAAATGGCAAGAATTTTGTAATTAAGTATACAAAACGTGCAAATAAAGCATTACAGAAAAGAACATCTCAGTTAATTATTGAAATGCAGATATATTTTTCATGCGTAGTACAGAAACGTGTTCTTTTTCATGATAGTTACAAACGTGAAATGACTTCGGTCAATGATAAAATGGCGGTCGCACTACGTGTTGTTGAATCTGATTCATGTGACCCTGACTACTATGCAAACAATCACCCTGAAAAAAGGGAGCTTGACTCAAACGCTGCAAAAAAAATGACGGCTAAGGAATTAATTCTTGATTACAAGGATGGAAACTGGATTGCAAATTTTAAAATAGCCTGACCCCCTTGATTCATTCAAAATAAAATTACTCTCTAGTTAGCAGGCTTGGCTATGACGGCTCTTTAAGTTACAACTTATTTATTCTCAAATGAACTGCTATGAATGAATATATCTATGAATCTAAAGATTAAGCATGTAAGCTAAGCAACTGCTTGATACCTTTATGGTTAAGATAAAATTTCATATGATCAATACACCTGCGCTACCATTAGTAATTGAGCCTGACGAGCTGAACTCAATTTTAAATAATGAAAATTTAGTTATTGCCGATTTGTCACCCCACAAGCAATACCTGCAGGCACATATACCCAACGCAGTATTTATAGATTATGGCCATATTGTCGGCATGAACCAGCCATACACAGGCCTACTACCCAACCCCGATCAATTCGCACATATTCTCAATTCCCTGGGCATTTCAGAAAAAACACAATTAGTTGCCTATGATGAAGAGGGTGGCGGCAAAGCAGCACGCTTAATCTGGACCCTGCATGCAATGGGGCATAATAAAGCCAGCTTACTCAATGGTGGACTGATTGCCTGGTACCGCGAAAAATTTCCACTCAACAATGATACTGTCACAAGTGAACCAAACCCCGGCAATCAGCAATACAAAGTTGATTTCACCCAGCAGTCCGTTGTTGCAGATACTGAATATATAAAAAGTAATCTTGATAACGACAAAACAGGCTTACTCGATGCTCGCAGCATTAATGAATACACCGGTGCTGCTAAATATGCCCAAAAAACCGGCCACATACCCGGTGCAAAACACTTTGAATGGTCACGTGGAATGGATGAAGCGGCAAACTATCGCCTGCTAAGTAAAGAAAAGCTACAACCCATGCTGGATGAGTTAGGCCTGACTCAGGATAAAGAAATTATTGTCTATTGCCAGAGCCACCATCGCTCAGCCCTGTCTTATCTAATGCTGAAATATTTAGGCTATGAGAAAGTGAGGGGCTACCCAGGGTCGTGGAGTGAATGGGGAAATCGGTCGGATACGCCGGTTGAAATTTGACTTTTAAAGCGAAAAGATTACCGCGAATGAACGCAAATATACGCTAATGTTTGGTTTGTGAGCCTGCGGCGCACTACACAATAATACTTTTGCTTTTATTTGCGTAAATTAGCGTTGACGTGCATGGATGCACTAATGTCACGGTTATATGGATATACTGGAGTGACCATTTGCGGTAAAAAGCTTTTGCCTTTAAATCTTCAAAGCATGCTCACGATAATAAACCAGCTCATTAATCGAGTCTTTAATATCATCCATTGCCAGATGAGATGAGTCTTTCTTAAACCCCTTATAAACATCAGGTGCCCAGCGCGCGGCCAGCTCTTTCAGGGTGCTCACATCCAGGTTACGGTAATGGAAAAACGCTTCCAGGTTCGGCATGTAATTAGCTAAAAAGCGGCGATCCTGACAGATGCTGTTGCCACACATAGGCGATTTACCTTCGGGTACATATTGTTCTAAAAACTCAATAGTCTGCTTTTCAGCATCTGCCTCACTCATAGTGCTATCTTTAACACGCTGGGTTAAACCCGATTTTCCATGTTGATTAGTACACCATTCATCCATGCCATCAAGCAATGCATCACTCTGATGTACCGCTATCATAGGGCCTTCAGCCAGAATATTGAGCTCCTTATCTGTGATAATAGTGGCGATTTCAATGATCACATCGCTGCTGGGCTCAAGGCCGGTCATTTCAAGATCAATCCAGATTAAATTCTCTGGGTTTATCTGTGGCATGATTTTCTCCAAATTCAATTTATTTAAATAAGCTTACGAAATACACAGTAGAACATTTTTTCCAGAAAAGCGATAATCATGCTTAACACAGATAATTAATTCTCGCTCCCAGTCATAATTTACCTCAATAATGGTTTTTTATACATTGTGTGCCAGAAAATTTGAAAACCACCTGAGGTAAACATGCACAACTTTGCAGTTCTATTTTTAGCTTTTTTTGCTCTCTCCATAGCCGTCAGGTTCTGGCTGGCTCATCGCCACCTGTCTCATATCCAGGCACACAGGGCTCAGGTGCCTGAAGCATTTAGCGAAAAAATAACCCTGGAAGAACACCAGAAAGCGGCTGACTACACCAGCACAAAAGTTAAATTTGGTCGCTGGCCCCTGTTATATGAGGCCGCTATTTTATTGACCTGGACTTTCGGTGGCGGGCTTGAATTACTCGATCAATTCGCCCGCGGTTATCAGCTGGATCCAATTTACACCGGAATTATAGTTATTCTCAGCATGATGATTATTTCGTCATTACTCGATCTTCCCTTCTCTCTTTACAGCACTTTTGTGATTGAGGAAAAATTTGGCTTTAACCGCACCACACTAAAAACATTTATCATCGACTTGATTAAAGGCGGACTTTTAGCGCTTGTTTTAGGTGTCCCCCTTATCTGGGTTGTGCTGTGGCTAATGGAGCAGACAGGTGAACTCTGGTGGTTATACACATGGCTGGTACTCACCACTTTCAGCCTGTTTATTGCCTGGGCCTACCCCACCTGGATTGCCCCGATATTTAATAAATTCTCACCGCTGGAAGAAGGTGAAACACTTAGCCGGATTACCAGTTTATTAAACCGTTGTGGGTTTAACAGTGATGGCATTTTTGTAATTGATGGATCAAAACGCTCCAGCCATGGCAATGCTTATTTTTCTGGCTTTGGCACCAACAAACGAATTGTATTTTATGACACCTTACTTGAGTCATTAAACGATGATGAACTCGAAGCTGTGCTTGCCCATGAACTAGGGCATTTCAAACGCAAACACATTGTAAAAAGTATGGCGATTTCATTTGCCACCACTTTAATCGGTTTAGCCATTCTGGCCTGGCTAATGAAAGCTGAATGGTTTTATAACGCATTAGGCGTTAGCACTTCTTCAACTTATATGGCGTTACTACTGTTTACAATAGTTACACCTGTGTTTACTTTTTTACTCAGCCCTATTATGAGTATGTTTTCACGTAAAAATGAATTTGAAGCTGATGAATATGCCGCTGAACAATCTAAAGCAGAATATTTAATACACGCATTGGTAAATCTATATAAAGAAAATGCCAACACATTAACGCCGGATCCACTGTATTCCGCGTTTTATGATAGCCACCCCCCAGCGCCTGTTCGTATTGCGCATTTGGCCAACCACTAAGAAGATGAGAAAAATATGAAAATAAAAAATACAATTAGCTTTCTTTTACTTAGCCAATTTATAAGCCTGGCTGCTAACGTTTATGCTGCTGATGGCAAACACCATAAGGGTGAAGATCTGCACGATAAAAAATGCACAAGCTGCCACAGCAACAGTGTATATACTCGCGATGACCGTATGGTAAAAACCATGTCTGCACTGGAACATCAGGTAAACAATTGCATGAAAGGTGCAGCAAAAGCCGAGTGGACACAACCAGAAACCACATCTGTTGTAGAGTTTTTAAATGATCGTTACTACAAATTTTAAATTACATAATGTTTGCAATTACACCTGTAGTTGTTCGGCTTAGGTCACCCATGATATTTTCATGGCCCCTAAGCCGACAATGCCATTCAAGATAATAATTAACAATGGCAAAAAGACGCATCAACGATCAGCAACAACGACGTATAAAAAACATTCAACAAAAACGTCGTGAAAAAGCCGCAAAAAACCAGCAAGAAAAAACCGAGACAATTTCCCAACAGGGACTCGGGGCAGAGCAATCCGGCCTGGTGATTACTAACTACGGGCAAACCCTGCTAGTTGAAGATAAAAATAAAAAACTACATCGTTGTGTTGCCAGGCAAAACCTGGGAGCACTCGTATGTGGTGATCGAGTTATCTGGCAAGCTGCTCTCGCTGATAATAACCAGGGTGTAATTGTAGCGGTTGAAGACCGTCTATCTCTGTTACAAAAACCGGGCTTTGGTGGCAAACTAAAACCCATGGCTGCTAATATCGACCAGATTGTAATTGTCTCAGCCATTCAACCAGAACCTAAACCCTACCTTATTGATCGTTATTTAATTGCAGCGGAAAGCCTGCCAGCAACACCCATTATTCTAATCAACAAAATTGACCTGCTTGAAGACAGCAATAAAGAGCACATAGCGCAACTGGTTAAAAGCTATGAAGATATTGGCTATAAAGTTATCACCGCCAGTAAAATAACCGACCATGGTTTTGATGATTTATTAAATGCATTAAAAAGCCACACCAGCATTTTTGTTGGCTTATCCGGTGTAGGAAAATCCTCCCTAATTAATCACCTGATGCCGCAATTAAATATTCGTGTAGGCGAACTTTCTGAAGCCAGCGGTGAAGGCACGCACACCACCACCAGCTCAACACTCTACTCACTACCCTGTGGTGGAATTTTAATAGATTCCCCGGGGGTACGTGATTTTGGTTTATGGAACACATCTGCTAATGAAATAATCAATGGTTTTGTGGAACTACGAGATTATATCGGTCACTGCAAATTTTCAAATTGCAGTCATCAGCATGAACCGGGCTGCGCAATACAACAAGCCCTTAAAGATGGAAAAATATCACAACAGCGATTTGATAATTATCAGAAAATTATCAGGGAATATGCGAATTGAATAATAGTTGAAATTTCAGTGTTTTTTTGTCAAACAGTTTTACTGGTCATTTTTATTAACTCTCACTGCGATATACCCAGCCATTAAACACAACATCAGTACACCAGCAAATACGGGTAACATTTGTGAAATAACATAATGCTTTAAAGTGCCTTCAAAACTAAATGTATTCATCATTAAAACAATAACACCTACACCCTCAATAACGCCCATAACGAACGCATGAAATAAAATATTTTCATCAACCGCGCGGGCAGCCACATAAGCTGGAAAAGCGAGTGCCAGATATCCACCAATACGTAAAACCAGCATTAACGTATCTGAGTTCAGGTTCTCAGGCAAAATACTTAAAGAAAATATAACCAGTATCCCACCCACTACATAAACACTGACGAAAGCAATAAAACCAATAAAAATAGCTGATAATTGTAAATGGAAATTAAATATTTTCATTGTTGTTATTTTTTTTCAATTTACGTTTTTGTTTGAAAAATGCCTGCAATAGTTCTTTACACTCCGTTTCCATTACACCACCAAGCACTTCTATTTTATGATTATGAATCGGATCATGAATTAAATTAATAGCACTACCTGTGGCACCGGTTTTTAAATCGGCAGCACCAAACACTAACTGGCCGACTCTTGCATGAATCATCGCGCCCACACACATGGAGCAGGGCTCTAATGTTACATACATTGTGGTGTCAATTAATCGGTAATTACTTAAAGCCTGGCCGGCATTTCGAATTGCAGTGATTTCTGCATGGGCTGAGGGGTCACGTGATTGAATTGGCTGGTTCCAGCCTTCAGCGATGAGTTTATTATTTTGCACAATAACAGCACCGACGGGGACTTCATCTTCTGCTGCGGCTTTCTGGGCTAGCTGGATAGCTTGTTGCATCCAGTGTTCATGACTATAAATCATAAGCAATTTTGCCACAGAGACACAGAGCACACAGAGTTTTTGTAACTTTAATTATATTTTTCTTTTCTCTGTGTGCTCTGTGTCTCTGTGGCAATTAATTATTCCCATTCAATTGTGCCAGGTGGTTTACCGGTTATGTCATACACCACACGTGAAATACCATCGACTTCGTTTACAATTCTACGACACACAAGATCAAGAAAATCATATGGCAAATGCGCCCAACGTGCGGTCATAAAGTCGATTGTTTCAACCGCACGCAATGCAACCACCCATTGATAACGACGACCATCACCGGTAACACCGACTGATTTCACCGGCAAGAAAACCGTGAATGCCTGTGACACACCATGATACAAATCGTGCTTGTATAGCTCTTCAATAAAAATATGATCCGCCAGGCGCAGGGTATCCGCATATTCTTTTTTTACTTCACCCAGTATACGCACACCTAAACCCGGGCCCGGGAATGGGTGACGATAAACCATGTCGTAGGGCAAACCTAACTCAACACCCAGTTCGCGCACTTCATCTTTAAATAATTCACGTAGTGGCTCACATAGTTTTAACTTCATGTAATCTGGCAGGCCACCAACATTATGGTGCGACTTTATTAAATGTGCTTTACCGGTTTTTGAACCGGCGGATTCGATTACATCAGGATAGATAGTACCCTGCGCCAGCCATTTAGCATTTTTAAGTTTAGCCGCTTCTTCTTCAAAAATATCGACAAATAAATTACCGATAATTTTACGTTTATCTTCAGGGTCCGCTTTACCTTTAAGCGCTTCCAGGAAACGCACTTCAGCATCTACGCGAATCACTTTAACCCCCATGTGATCCGCAAAGGTTTTCATTACCTGATCACCCTCCTGATAACGCAACAAACCATTATCAACAAACACACAGGTTAATCTGTCACCAATTGCACGGTGCAACAATGCGGCGACGACTGATGAATCAACGCCACCGGATAAACCCAGTAATACTTCATCTTCACCAACTAATTCATGAATCGTTTTTATGGAATCCTCAACGATATTGCCCGCAGTCCATAAATTCTCACAACCACAAATATCATGTGCAAAGCGCTCTAAAATTCTTTGCCCCTGATTTGTGTGAGTCACTTCAGGGTGAAACTGCACCCCATAAAAACGCTTCTCTTCATTGGCAATACCCGCAACCGGTGCAGAATTGGTTGAAGCCATCAGTTTAAAACCTTCGGGCATATCAACGACACGATCACCGTGACTCATCCATACATCAAGAATCCCGTAGCCTTCTTCGGTCACATGATCTTCGATATTTTTTAATAAAGTAGTATGGCCACGGGCGCGCACTTTGGCATAACCGTATTCATGATGATCTGCATTTTCAACTTTGCCGCCTAATTGTGCAGTCATGGTTTGCATGCCATAACAAATACCCAACACCGGTACACCTAATTCGAATACGATATTCGGTGCTACAGGTGCTTCATCTTCGGTAACGGTTTCCGGGCCACCGGAAAGAATAATACCTTTCGGCTTAAACGCTTTAATATCTTCGTCGCTAACATCCCAGGCATATAACTCACAATAAACACCGGCTTCACGAATGCGCCGCGCAATGAGTTGGGTGTACTGGGAACCGAAGTCGAGAATTAAAATACGATCTGTATGAATATTTTGAGAGGTCATGGAATAGGTCAGTTTATTAAACAGATAATAAAAAACCCGTCATTCCAGTTTGCTTTTGAGCCGGAAAATCCAATGCCTTTCAGTTCTTTAAAGTCACTGGATTCCAGCTAGAAGCGTGCTGGAATGACGAAGTCGCTTTTATATTTTTTACAGCCATTAAATTTATAGTGTCATAGCTGCTCAGGTTGCCCCTGTATGGCTTCAGATCAAGGCGAAAAATGTGAGTTTACAAATGTAAATGTCCATTTTTTAACGCAGATATGAAGCCATACAGGGGTAAGCTGTGTTGCTATGTGCGGTAGTTTGGTGCTTCTTTAGTTATTGTCACATCATGCACATGTGACTCAGCCATACCCGCACCGGAGATACGTACAAATTCAGGTTTAGTGCGCATTTCATCCAGGTTAGCACAGCCTACATATCCCATGCTTGAACGGATACCACCTAATAACTGATGAACAATAGCGGTCATCGGCCCCTTGAAAGGAACACGACCCTCAATACCTTCCGGCACTAATTTTTCAGCACCCGCATCTTTATCCTGGAAATAACGGTCACTTGAGCCTTGCTCCATTGCCGCAATAGAACCCATGCCACGATAAGATTTATAAGAACGCCCCTGATAAAGAATGACTTCACCCGGTGCCTCTTCTGTACCCGCCAGCAAACCACCAATCATCACACAATATGCACCGGCAGCCAGCGCTTTAGCAATATCACCGGAAAAACGAATACCGCCATCTGCAATGAGTGGCACACCTGTGCCTTCTAATACTTTAGCAACATTCGCTACCGCAGTAATTTGTGGAACACCGACACCGGCAACAATTCGGGTTGTGCAAATAGAACCAGGGCCAATACCCACTTTCACCGCATCTGCACCCGCTTCTACCAAATCACGCGCGGCGGCAGCTGTAGCAATATTACCGCCAATAACCTGAACCTGGGGGAAGTTTTTCTTAACCCATGCCACACGTTTGAGAACCCCCTGGGAATGACCATGTGCAGTATCTACAACAATCACATCTACACCCGCCTCAGCCAGTGCTTTCACACGATCTTCAGTATCTGCACCTGTGCCTACCGCCGCTCCCACCCGCAAACGACCCAGGTCATCTTTACAGGCCATGGGAAAATCATCAGACTTTTGCATATCACGCACGGTGATCATGCCACGTAGCTGGAAAGCATCATTAACGACCAGTACTTTTTCAATACGGTGTTTATGTAGCAGAGACAATACTTCTTCGCGCTCTGCACCCTCTTTAACCGTTACCAGTTTATCCTTTGGTGTCATAACGCTGGAAACGGGATTATCTAAATTGGTTTCAAAGCGACGATCACGTAGGGTAATAATGCCCACCAGATCATCACCGCTTAAAACCGGTAATCCGGATATTTTATTCTTAGCCGTTAATTCAGACACTTCACGAATAGTGGCATCAGGTGAAACCGTGATAGGATCACTGATAACACCTGACTCATATTTTTTTACTTTTCTAACATTCTTGGCTTGCATCTCTATCGACATATTTTTATGCAATATACCAATACCGCCTTCCTGAGCCAGTGCAATAGCAAGCTTGGCTTCAGTTACCGTATCCATCGCAGCAGATATCAGTGGAATATTAAGTTTAATGTCTCGAGTGATTTGGGTACCCAGTGCAACTTCATTGGGCAGGACCGTAGAGTGGGCGGGGGTCAGCAGCACATCATCAAAAGTTAGTGCTTCCTGGGCTATACGCATATCGGCTCCTGTCTGGTCTGGTTAATCGACTGATTATATAAGAAAACACTGAATAATACATCCTCAATTTACCGATGATTTTGATTCCTCCTGATTGACAAAATACACTTGTATCCGGGCAACCGTAAGGTACAATTCCACAACTGATTACAAAATCAGGCAGGGATTTTTGAAAATAGGGAAATATAATATATAAAAATACATTTATGAGGCCATTATGAACCACGCTAAAATCCTTTCCAGCATAGTGCTGGCATCTGCATTACTGTCTGGATGCGCCAGCACTAACGCTTCAGTTAATTCACCTGCTGTTTCAAAAGCAGATTATAACGCAGCTTTAATAGAAGCAAATAAATCACTTAAAGCAGCTATAAATGTCAACTATCTGTGGCGTGACAGTGGAAAAATACTAAAAAAAGCAGCCAAAGCCGCTAAAGAAGGCAACTATGAAAAAGCCACCAAGCTGGCTAACAAAGCTAAGCATCAGGGCGATATGGCATTAAAACAATCTAAAGACCAGGCCAACGCAGGCCCTCGATAGATTAATAATCCGGTCAAACAATCTAAAAAATCAAACCGGGTCTGTAGCTAGCCCGGTTTTTTTTCGTCTGGATTTTCTTCACAGGTAAGAAATTGCTCTGCAACTGTGATTTCCCTACTTTAAACAATCAAGTCGTAAGTCCACAGCGGAGCTCCTGCGGAGCCTGCTTCTTCTGCTTTTGACTTACGACTTCCCTTGTTTCTTGCAATGAACGTTCCCTTTCCCCAAAATACCAATTAATATCCCCCTATGCCAAACGACATTCAAACCGAGCGCACGGTATACAGCGTTTCAGAACTAAACCGAACCATACGCGGACTACTGGAAAGCCAGTTTCCCCTGCTATGGATTGAAGGTGAAATTTCTAATCTTGCCCAGCCCGCCTCGGGACATATTTATTTCACCCTGAAAGATGCCAAAGCACAGGTGCGTTGCGCCATGTTTAAAGGCCGCAAACAGCTTGTAAAATTTAAACCCGCGAACGGTCAGCAAATACTAATTCGCGCAAAAGTTGGACTATATGAAGCCAGGGGTGAATTTCAACTTATTGCGGAGCACATGGAGGAAGCCGGTGACGGTGCCCTGCGTAGAGAGTTTGAAGAGCTCAAAGCAAGGCTGGCCAAAGAAGGCTTATTTGATGAATCACTTAAGCAACCGCTGCCTGAACTACCCAGATGCATCGCAGTAATTACCTCCGCCACGGGTGCCGCTATTCGTGATGTATTGAGTGTACTTGCTCGTCGATTCCCTTCCATTCCTGTACAGATATACCCGGTTGCAGTACAGGGTGAAAAGGCCGCTCCAGAAATTTCAAAAGCTTTGTATCGTGCCTCTAAAAGCAAAACCTGTGATGTTATTTTATTAGTAAGAGGCGGCGGCTCACTTGAAGACCTGTGGGCCTTTAATGAAGAACAGGTTGCCCGCGCAATCGTGCTTTGTGACGTGCCCGTTGTAAGTGGTGTGGGCCATGAGGTTGATGTAACCATTGCTGATTTCACCGCTGACCACAGGGCAGCCACCCCTTCTGCTGCCGCTGAACTGGTTAGTCCCAATCAACAAACCTATCTACATAAATTCCAGTCATTTCAACGCCAGCTCACTCGTCAGATGCAAAGCAACCTGGGCCGTCTGAATGAACAGGCACAGTGGCTAAAAAGTCGCCTGAAAATGCAACACCCTAGCAGTCAGCTTATGCAGCAAAGCCAACAACTGGACGACTTAAGCAATAAATTACAGGGCGCTTTTGAGGCTATTATCAGCGAGAAAAGACACGATTTAAAATACAGCATGCAAAGCCTGCTGAATAATCGCCCCGACCAGTTTATTGATTACCAGAAAGTTCAGCTTGAAGACCTGTCCAGCCGACTCGTTTATGTTTCCCAACTTAATATTGAAAACAAGCAACTACAACTAGCAAACCTGTCACGAACCATGCAGGCAGTCAGCCCACTCAACACCCTGTCACGCGGTTACAGCATCACCCGAGACGCCAATGGGGAAACCGTGAGCAATGCAAGGCAATTAAGAAAAGGCGACATCATTACCAGCGAATTTAATAAGGGCAAAGTGACTAGCCGTGTCGAAGAATTAAAATAAATTATATTTTTCAATCAGTTATAAACAATTTCACAAAAAAAAAGCAACATTCTCAAGATTAAAACTCGCAAAATCAGGTAAATACAGGTAAATTATCGGGTTTGGTTGATCTGGTTCCTTAATAATCAGTCGATATACATAGAACTAGTGTGTGCAAACCACACCAGAATGAACTAATCGGAGATCTTCGATGCCAGCAAACACGGCACCTATACACGGTTTTAAGCCCTATAAAGAGAAAAAGGGCGAAGAGTACATGAATGACAAACAGCTTGAGCATTTTCGTGCGATTTTAAAAGCATGGAAAGAAGAGCTGATGCAGGAAGTTGACCGTACGGTTGGACACATGAAAGATGATGCGGCAAATTTCCCTGATCCCGCTGACCGCGCATCACAAGAAGAAGAGTTCAGCCTTGAGTTACGTACCCGTGATCGGGAACGCAAACTGATTAAAAAAATTGACGAATCAATGAACGAAGTTGATACCGGTGAATATGGTTATTGTGAAACCTGTGGTGTAGAAATAGGTATCCGTCGATTAGAAGCTCGCCCAACAGCAACTCAGTGCATCGACTGCAAGAGTCTTGATGAAATCAAGGAAAAACAAAACAAGGGTAAGTAACTCTTATCTGACAAAGCCGGGGTTGTCCGACTTTTTTGTGCAAGACATAAAAGCAGTTTGTCCGCAAATGCACGCAAATATACGCAAAGTTTTATTTTGTACACCTGCGGTGCACTACACATTAAAATGCTTATAATTTTAATTGCATTCATTTACGTGCATTTGCGGACAAACTGCTTTTGACTTTAAAACCTGCCAACTACCGGGGCCGCTTCGCCCCCTCACCCACTGGCCCCTTACACAAAGGCTCCTTAGTTGCAGCTATTGCCAGCTACCTTGAAGCAAAAAAACACAATGGACAATGGCTGGTACGCATGGAAGACGTTGACGAACTACGTAATGTAAAAGGTGCAGCTGATTCTATTTTACACAGCCTCGAGGCATTTGGTTTTGAGTGGGATGAAGATGTCCTCTACCAGACACAACGAAAAGAGGCCTATGCAGATGCATTAATAACACTCAAAGAGCAGAACCGGGTTTACCCCTGCACCTGTAGTCGAAAAAGCCTGAAAGCCAAAGCCACATCTGGAAAAATCATCACCGGCCCATTAGGTTTTATATATCCTGGTTTCTGCATAGACAACACTTTTACAAACCTTGACCCAAATGACTATGCTATACGCATTAAAGTTCCCGGGGAAAATTTCAGCTTTAATGATGATTTACTCAAACACAACACACAAAATTTAAAAAACGAGTTAGGCGATTTTATTATCCGGCGTCGAGATGGTTTATTTGCCTATCAACTAGCAGTGGTAGTAGACGACGCCTTTCAAAACATAAGTCATGTTGTTAGGGGTGCTGATTTACTCGATTCAACCCCACGCCAACTATTTTTGCAACAGTGCATGAACTACCCTCAGCCACAGTATGCACACCTGCCATTAATTGTTCATATGAATGGTGACAAATTAAGCAAACAAACCGGCGCTAAAGGCATTGGTTATAAAGCTGACATCCCGCTATTAGTAGAATGCCTGGAATTTCTTGGACAAAAACCACCTGAAGACCTCGCATCAGAATCATTACCAAATGTTTGGCAATGGGCAAAAGAAAACTGGATACTCTCAGAAATTAGCCCCGAAAAATAATTCCACAAATAGCAGTGAACAATGCTTATAGTTACGTAGGATGGATCAAGCGAAGTGGATCCAACCTACGATAATAGTTTCCCTCTGTGTTGTCTGCATCTCTGTAACATAAATTTTATTTAATAAAAACAATTACCACATGCTTATGACCAAAAACAACTGATTTACACTACAAATACACGTGCTATGTATAGCTAAACAACTTATAAATTCACACAGCTAAAAAAATATAAACTGCAAAACCAAGCCAAGATAACAACAATAAAAGCCATGGCAACATACTATTTTTTTTCACATTTTCAACAGGTTCATCTTCTGAATTCTTTTCAGATGAGACACAGGCGTTTGCTTTTTTTAATTTCTTATCCAGCTCCCTATGTTTTTCTTTTTGTTGTTTTTTATATAGCTCTATACCTTTTTGAATGCCTTGTGCAATCAATTTTGTTTGCTCTTTAGTTTGAGCCGGCCTTTGAGTACCACGCGCAATTTTCATCGCTTCTTCTTTGGTTTTTTCCGAAACTTTAGTTTTTTTAGCCATAGTGACCTGATTTAAATCTCAACTTATATTGAACAACATCTTAGCAAATTAAAGCCCCAACTCACCATACCAACACCCTTTTGGCTTGCTCCTTTAACTCATTCCTGAGAATAATAATCGAACACAAGTATTTAATCTATATGAAAATGATTAAAATTATTGACCAAAATCACCAAGAAATTTATTTCATAACTTCCAATGTTCCGAATCGCTGAATTAACTCAATTTGAAAACCATCAGGATCAATCACAAATGCAATTATCTCATTACTCCCCTCAAGCTGCTTCGCTTCATATATAACTTGACCACCTTTCGCTCTTATGTTTTCACAGGCTGCTTTGCAATCATCAACACTAATTGCAATATGCCCGTACGCGTTACCCAACTCATACTTATCAATTCCGTAATTGTATGTTAATTCCAGGACACAGGTTTCAGACTCTTCAGCATAGCCAAGAAATGTGAGTGAATACTTTTCGTCAGGCTGTTCAAGTATTCGTAAAACAGTCATACCCAGAACTTTTGTATAAAACTCTATCGATCGCTGCATATCACCAACACGCAACATAGTATGTAACATTCTTCTATTTTTCATAAACGAGTTTCCTCCGTATTTTAATTTCCAGAATAATATTTTCTTTGTTAATTTTTAAAGATTTCACGACAATCAATCTACAGTGCAGTTTAAACATGAACTAATTTCTATTAACTGGACAGCAGTGCATTAATTTATAAATCCCTGCTCCTAAAAGGAACAGGAAAATAACCTTTCTAAATTTTTAGTTTTATTTGTGCATTTAATTAACTACACTTTTTTAACGAAACCACTAACAAATAGTTACGCCCCATAATGGCAGGATTTGTGTCAGTTAATTTACTGACTGCAGACTAGCCTTTAGAAATTGCCGCTCCCAGCTCTTCATTTGTCATTGCCTGACCATCAAGATTCCATGTGCCATCAACCGTATGAACCGCATTAAAATAGATATTATCCCTGGGTTGTTTCCCCCCGGACAGTTCATAAATAATGTCTGTCGCTTCCTTAGCCAAACCTATTTGAACGTCTCGATCTGTAAAGGCAAATGAGGGTGTTTTAAATTCAATCCAGGCTCCAGCAATAGCTTCGCCGCCTGAGAATGTTGAGCCTTTGGGCGCAACTTGTAACAGCGCTGTGACATTTGGTGTCATGACCTTGTTACCTGTTAGGTCGTGCCATTTCAAAAACACATCGGTAATCTGTTTTATGGCTATTTTTTCTGAGCCTGAAGGTATAACACCTTCAGTAAGATGAAGTGTAAGAGGCATATTTTTTCCTTTTCAATTATTAAGTTAATCCAGCGACATTCACTGGGTAAGCCGTTAAATAACGACCGTTATCTAACATTATATAACGACCGTTATCTTGTCAAGTATAACGATCGTTATTTTATGGTATAATTTTCCGGGTTAAGTATTTAGAAGGCGCTATCATGAGATATAAGCAAGGTCAGAAAGAACAAACCCACGAGCGGATTATTGATGCAGCAGGTCGATGTTTCAGAAAAAGTGGCTTCAGTGGTGTCGGTGTCGACGGGCTAGCTAAAGAGGCGGGTGTAACCTCGGGTGCATTTTACGGTCACTTTGATTCTAAGCTAGCTGCATTTTCAGCTGCTATCAGTTCTGGCCTCGAAGAACTAAAAACTGCAATCAGCCACCTACAGAAAGAGCATGGCAATAAATGGTGGACAACATTTGCAAGGTTCTATATGGGACAAAAGCGCACCTGTGATCTTAGCGAAAGCTGTGCACTACAAAGTTTAACACCAGAAGTAGGACGTGCCGATCAAGCGATACGCACTCTTTATGAAAGCGAATTACTTAAAATTGTGCAATCAGCAAGTGGAGGCACAGCCACACAAAAACCAGATCAGGCCATGACCGATAAAACCTGGGCCAGCCTTGCAATGCTGGTGGGTGGCGTCAGCCTGGCTCGCGCAGTTTCAGATGAAAAATTGTCAGATGAAATTGCTACGGCAATAGAAAATGCCGTGATCTCGATTCATAAAACAGTGTAGCTATCTGGGTGCTTTAGTCATTCTCTACACATGGAGCACTTCGTTAGCTAGTTACATTTATTTTTCACCTTAATCTAAAGCCCCATCTGGTATACCTGGAAATGATGGAATATCCTCTGATGGATTATGCCATTGTGCTTTTGAATCCACATTTGCATGTGCAACTGGCACAATATTATGCTCATCATCGATACTTGAAAGTGACACACTTAAATACAGGCTTTTATCCGGCGTATAATTCATCAGCCTTGAACCACATTTTGTACAAAACGCTCTTACTCCTGGTTCACCTTTATATTCGCCTAAAAGCGCCTCTCCTTTTATAAATTTGAGAGTGCTGCCTTTGGCAAATGCTTGCGTCGCAAAGGTTGCTCCATGTGCTTTGCGACACTGCGAACAATGGCAGTTATATACTTTTTCAGGTATAAGCTCTACCTGATATTCAATTTCACCACACAGACAGCTTCCTGACACCATGACTTTATCCTTTTGTTTTAATATTAAAATCACTACTGGTCGAGTAGACCAGCAGTCCATTACTATGAAATATCTCATAGTCATGTTGTTACCAAGCCCCTCACAGAACCTTGCTGGCGCTATTTATTACGCACACGGCTCCTCGACAATAACACTTCACCTTTAAAAGGACAATAAGTTCACCTTGATGCGCGGCTTTGGTAATGGATACGGTTTAAGTAATTATAAAAATTTGTCCCATGTATAACACTCTCTTTTATCTCGGCGATTGAGCCATTTTAAAAGCTTAGCGTCACTTGATAGGAGAAGGTGGACGACTAAACTGAATTATATAGTTACTAGCCAATTGCTAAACGTATCCACACGAAAATAAAATGGGTTTAGTTTAAAAAATGATTAAAACTGCAAATATTAGTGGGCTTTTCATTTGTAGGGTGGATCAAGCGAAGCGGATCCACCGTTGTCACGAAGCCTGGTGGATCCGCTTCGCTTGATCCACCCTACGATTAATAAAATTCTTCTGCATTCCCTGTAACAAATTTTAAAACTAATTAAATAATAATCTCAGGACTTAAACCGAAACCTTGGTAAGCTAATATTGTAGTAAATAGCCAATAAACGTGAAATAAAGATACCTAACCCACCTAACACAGCCGCCAGGGTAACATCCTGGCTAAAGTGTAACAGCCCTATAAAAATTAAAGAGCCTGCCCAGGATACGGTTGCATAGAGAGGACTGTGAAACACAACAGGTGGCTCATTACAGAGTACGTCACGGAAAATACCGCCCATGGTGCCAGTCATAACCCCCATAAAACTGGCGAGCAATGGCGGTGCCCCTACCATAAGAGAAACCAGTGTACCCGCAATACCGAATGTTGCCAGACCAGCAGCATCAGCGACCAGGAAAAATCTTGGGGGCACCACAATTAATCTGGCCGCTATAAAAATCGCAATGGCACTACCCAGTGAAGCTATGAAAAATACCTGGTCTTTAATCCAGAAAACATCTCTATCTAGAAGCATGTCACGAAGTGAGCCGCCCCCTAGGCCGGTAGCAATCGCAATAATAATGACACCGAAAAGGTCATACTGTTTAAAGCCAGCTTTAAGAACACCTGAAGCGGAGGAGACAATAACGGCAAGTAAGGTTATCCAGTATAAATTGGCTAATAAGGTCGGCGTTGGATCTAATGTCATATAGTCTGTATCTTCTTAATTATTTGTTTGCCTGAAGAGGCTACAGGTTTACCAGATATAATATATAAGACTGATTTAAATTTCTCGTTATATTTTATTATGATAAAACATGTTTTAAATCACTGCTATCCTGTTAACCACTAGAGACATGAATTGGAGATACCTAGCTAAGACCGTCACCCGTATGGACGCGGGTGTCGAGCCACCAGGGAGGGTTTTACGGCGCGCCCTGTAATTATATGGCGGCAGGTACCCCCAATTCATGTCTCGAACAGGAAGGCATAAGAGTTAATCTAGCCACAATACACGTTAAACATAAATTATTTCTGTTAACGGGACAACAGTGGTTTTAAATAGAAAATTACAACAAACAAATAAGCACGCCTTGCAGTCGTTTTTTACCGATTGCTCTATACAATAATTCCCATCAATTTTTTTCATCTTTAAATTCTATGCGCCAATGAGTTCCATCACAGAATGGTTTATTTTTCGAGCCACCGCAACGGCAAAGTGTATAGTGTTCCGTTGAAACACCTTCAGCCAGTGCCGGCTCAATAAGTTCAATCCCTCCGCTAACCGCATAGGGTCCGTCTTTTGTCACCGTTACCATCGGCTCTCGGTCCTGGTCTCGATATTCAATATTATCGACAGTATAACTAAGCGCTCCCGAAGGGCATTGTATAACTGTTTCAATAATAGACTCGACTGTTGCACCATCGGGGTCAATCCAGGGCTCTTCGCCTAACTTAAAAACGGAACTGAGTTTCGCCGTGCAATAACCAGCATGGGCACACACACCACGGTTATCGTGAATCGTAATCTGTTTGCCAATATAATCCTCGCGCCTGTTTAAGGTTCCGTCTGACAAATTATTATCAGTGAAACCGATCTTGCCATGAGTACCGTCACAGAAAGGTTTGTTACTTGAACCACCACAACGGCATAACGCAACGCCGCTGATAGTAGTACAGGTATCGCCATTTGATTTTTGAATATTTGGGATTACCCTTGGGCTGAGATCATTTAATAAATAATACGGTCCATTTGGAAGACAGGTGATTTTTGGTTTCTCTGAGCTCATTTAGATACATCCTTACTTTGTAGTTGTTAATATTTTCGCCCTAAGTGTGCATGAATAGTTTTACTCATAAGAATATAAAATCAATACCCTATTTTTAAAGACCAGGCATTTAGTTTACCCTGGTCTACGGCAGCAAGATCACGCACACGAAGCTGCCAGTCACCCTTAATTGTTTCACCTATAAACCTCAGCAGATCTGGTTTGGTCTCAACGTCATAGTCTCGTTTAATATTGTCTCGCCAGTCCCCTTCATTGTTGTGCAACAAAACAGAGAGCCCAGAGGGTGAGACGAGTTCTACCTGCAAATCACCAATATAGGTGTGCTCTATATCTAGCGAAACCACGATATCTTTTACTGTAGCCGCCTGGGTTTGTGGCAAGCTGCTGACAATGCCTGTAGTGTTAAAATCTGGAATATCTATTTTGGGCTCGACCCGATCTTCAATCACGCCACCCGTATCTGCATTAACATCCACATCAAGATGCCAGTACAATAATCGCCCTACATCAGCGGAGGCTTTATCAACAATATGTAATGTCCAGTCTCCTCTTACCTCTTCGCCATGCAGTGTTTTCAGCTTAGCGAAATCATTACTTGTCCAGATACGTACGATGTCATCTCCATCATCACCCTCATTATTGTGAAGTACTACGCTCGTGCCCGAAGGTGAGCGCAGCGTGACATTTAAATCGCTAATCCAGCTATGGATAATATTCACACTAACTGCAATAGAGGTAATCTCACCATTGGCATTTATGGATTGTATGCTGGATAGCCCCACTGGATTGTTATCCGGAATAATCTGGTTAGGCCAGGTTTCTATAAACACCTTATCTGCTGAAACCACATTACCAACAGTGAAGCTGACAGCCTGGTCGGGTTCGCTTATATCTCGAATCTGCAACCCTGAGTCCGTTCCATCCCACTCACGACTTGAGGGGGTTGTTACATTAGAAAGAGCAACACCGGCACTCGCCTGAAACATATCACCCGCATCACCCGGGTTACGATTATTTTCCAGATCCAGGTGGCCATCTGCCTGCAGCAACGCACATTGGTAATGCTGGTTACGTGTTCCCTCCTGCCATTCATTTGAACCCAGTGTGTCACAATGCAACACAGCTAGACCGTTTGATGGTAAATGGAAATCCATCCCCAGTTTGCTGCGGTTTTCGACAATGAAATATTCGTTGGCTTTATCTGTTCGGTATTTCATTATCGTATTGTATTGACCATGCAGTGTTGTGTAAGCCCCTGGACTATCCAGCTCTATCACTGTATCGACCCAACCGGCAAGCTCCCGTAGATAACCGCATATGGGTGACGGCGTGCGCCGTTGGTTTAAATGATTACCAGAGCCCATTAAACAATAACGACCAATGCCCTGACTTTTTTCATGATCACCATCACGCTTACCATAATCATACATATCTGGAAAACGACATAACAGATGACCATTCTCATGGCATATCGTGCCGATACGTAAATCGACCTTACTCAGGCCAAGCCCCGTAAGCTGGTAAAAATGTGTGCGCATATTTCCGTAGCGTAAATTAATTGTTGAGTTGTGTGGCCACAGATCACCATTGTATTGAGAGTCGCCACTGTAAAGAAAATTAATTGCATCTACGATGCCTTCATTTTTTGAATCAAACTGATCGAGATCTATATTTAAATCATTAACAACTATATCCATCGCCTCTTTAATAAAGAGGTTGTTAATATAGTGACTGCGTCGTTTAGAAAGCCGAACAGGCCCAACGACAAGATTAGTGTAGGTTAATTTTCCCGATGACAGAGTTTCAAAATAGGTTTTTACCGAACAGTAATTTCCATTCTCTGAATAGTTTTCCGCATTAAACATTGCATCCACATCAGCAGCGGCAATATTGGTGCGTATGTCATCAAAATCAACGATAACGGTCAACCCCCGAATATTACCCTGGTGAAGTTTTCGACCACTGAGTAAACCTTCCTGGGAGCCCAGTGTACGCATCCGCTCAAAATCATTATCTTCTTCATGCATCCTGAGACAGGCGTGGCGCTGACCAAATTTTTCGTTTCTAACCTGCGGATCTTCCTTTAGATGTTTACGTAAACTTTGTGGCGTGTTTTTATATACGGGTATGCCGGTAGAAACAAATCTACCGACGGCCAGGGTTGCATAACAATAACAACGTTGTTGGGTATCGTATAAAACAGTATAACCATCCAGGGTTTCACGACGTGCGTAAAACTCGTCGCCAAAAATTCTTAATTGCAGCGGCTCTCCAACACCCTGGTCAACAACAGTCACTTCACCATTCAATGAACTCATGATTAACACCCCTTTTTATTAAGCAGCAATAATTGAGAAATATTTAAAGGTATGATTAAAAGAGCAATGAAAATTAATAGTGAAAACAAAGCTCTTTTATAATTAAGCGCCTGGTGTCCCGCAATAGAGCTACAGAAAAAATCCCATAACATTTTTCAAGCACTTTATATTATCCCTGAGATTAACACAAAGCTTCTATGTCTATCAATTTTCTATGTTTATATTATCATTGCGTATTTTTAACAAGGTGTTCTGTCATGTTTTTCAGATTAATAGTCAAAAGTAGTAAGGTTGGCAGTAATAGCTTTAGCTCCTACTGATACTGGAACATCAGCCGTCTGATTATCTATAGATAAATTAAATTTAAGACTTGCACTTTCTGGGACCGTAAAGTCAACACCATCCTGCCAGGAGCTGACTTTTCCTGATAGTAGCAATGTATTAGTCTGCAGCTCAAGAGTGTCATTAAATTGCAAATTAGCTCCTGCCACACTACTAAATGCTGCTGTACTGGTCACTTCTAAACTGTATGAATGCGTTACACTATTGGATGAAAAACGAACATGCCACATACTCGTATCAGGATCTTTCCAAATATAGTAACCAAGACTTTTACCCGGACTGAATTGAGGCTTACCCTTAAATGCATCTGGATATAAAAAACGTTGAACACGAGCTGCATCAGTTTCTGAGGTATAAATAACATCACCACCAGAACCTATCTCAATATCATAAATACCAATAAACTCCCCCGGGGCTTTACCTAAGCGACCCCATGAAAAAAGATGATTTCCATTTAAGTCATAAGCATCAATCTTACCCCAGGATCCAACGTATATGATGCTATGAATTGTGTCTATAGATAAAGCACGAGGAGGAAAGATTGTTCTCCAGCTTCGTATGAATGTACCATCCTGGGTTAATTGCTGAACACGGTAATTTTTATTATCTGCTACATATACTGTCTTATCGGGACCAATGGCAATCCCTCTTGGTTGGTTAAATTCCCCAGCGATAAATCCTTTTTTACCCCACTGGTCAAGTAATGCACCCGTAGCAGTATCAATGACATTGATTCGATGATTACCTGAATCTGATTGATACAAAATACCATCCGTAGAATACGCCATACCATGAGAGCCAATTCTGGAACCACTGGGCCGTGAAAACATACTGACAAACGTACCATCCTGTTTAATTCGACGAATGTTATCATCATCTGCAATGTACAGATCACCTTGTGGGCCAATCTCCATTGATCTGGGAAAATTAAAAACGGTCGCTTCACCCTGATTACGCTCACCGAATCGAGAGAGAAATTTACCACTAGCAGAATCGAACACCTGCACTTCCTGGTTCCAGTGGTCTGTAATAAAAAGTTTATTATCAACCAGCCCTATTCCCTTTGCATGAGCAAACTCACCTGGCCCACTGATATGCCCAACCCATCGGTCAAGAAAATTACCCTCATTATCAAAATGCTGGATATCATGAGCATGAAATCCGGCCACCCACAAACTGTCATCTTGTGCTACATTTATTCCTTCCATTTCAAGGAATAGACGAGGCCCGTTTCCTCGATGCCCCCACTCGATTAGAAAATTTCCGTCAGGACTAAATTTCTGGATACGCTCGTTACGACGATCACTTACAAATACATTTCCCATAGAATCAACTGCTGTAGATCTCGGGCCTCTAAATTCACCTGGATTACTACCCAGCTGGCCTACGGTAAACAAAGGCACGCCCGTCGAAGTAAACTTCTGTATACGCTGGTTGCCTACTTCTGTTACCCATATAGCACCATCTAAACCACTGGAAACACCAACCGGTATGGACAAATTACCCGTTAAAGATCCAAAGCTCCCAATATTGAATAACTCCATACCTGAGAGATCATAAACCACCACAACATCTGCCCGAAAATTTGTCGCTGGATTTCCTCTTAACGCTAATAATGCTCTATCAGAATTATCGATTTCTATTTCGCCGGCTCCCTGTTTGCCAGTCCAGGTATTGAGTAGAATTCCATCATTTGTATAAACCCTAACTTCAGCCCGACCAGAATCAAGAACATAAATTCGTCCGTTGGAATCCAGGCTTAAATACCTGGGAAACTTGAAGTCCTTATCTGTAAATGAAGATAGAAGTGTGCCATCGGGTAAATACTTAGAAACTGTCCTGTGATAATTATCGACAGTATAAATATTTCCCTGAATATCTTCAGATATATCTGTGACATAAAAATCTGATGGAGCGAGCTTTCCAATCACTCCAAAAGGAACAGGTGGTTTAACTGGAACCTGAGCGTATAGATGTGATCCAGATAAAGTTAACCCTATGAGTAATATAAGTTTAAACATATTCGTCCCCTAAATATTTCTGATGCGTAAGTTGAGTTGCCTGATAAGATGTATGATTAAATATATCGCAGCCCGCTATTTGTGGCATGCATAATAATCACACACAAACTTCTTATAGGTTTACGTTAATAGTTGATACATAAAAATTTAAACTGCATTTATATTGTCATTTTACTTTACACAATCTTATTAAATTGATTGATTTCATAATGGTAGTAGCAAAACACATGCCGTATATAACTTTTCTATAATATACATAAAGTTAAAATACTCCCCACCTCAAACAGGAGTAAAATAATATAAATAAATCTTAAATATTTAAAAGTTGTGTAAAATTTATCGTCATTGACGAATTAAAAAGATTGAATGGTAGTTTTACAATTATGATTAACTACAAATAAAGAAATAATGTAGTTCTTCTATGCCTGATTGTGTTAAAAATATGTAAATCACTAGCTTGCCTAATTGATATAGTAAACAACACGATAATTGTGATAAATATCACATTAAGTAATAATGCATTTATAGATAAAATTATATAAGCACTTAATTTACTGAAGACCTAATGAATTAATTTATAAAGACAAGCCTGTAAAATAAATTGATACCTGAATTAGAGTAGTACCAGAAGAAAAAATCCGTGTTAGTGCCGTTGTTTAAATCTCAAAAATATCACGTAGTAACATTAAAGTACCAATACTTATTTTCCGCTGAATCATAAATGTGCAACTTTCTGCAATACAAACCCTTAGACTTTAAATCGTCAGTACAATAGTAGTACAAAGTGGATGACTCAGTATTTGGCAAATATTCTTCCTGTATCCCAAAATCACTAGTAACAATACTTACAGTTGATCCATAAAATAAACCTGGTGGAGATTTTTTCCAGTTCATTTGAACTGATATGTGTGGAGTGGGTTTTTCTCGATTATACTTTATGAATGCATTAATCTTTTTTACTTCAGGCACATCCCTTACATTTCCTGTATAAATGAAAGTTACAAAACGATTACCATCACCATGAAAGCCTGCATGACTATCTCTCACATATATGTTTTTCGCATTTTGAGGAATAACCCCGGTTTCAAGCAAATGATTTTTAACGGCATAATGTTGATAGGCTGACAGTGGCCAGGGGTTAAACGCTATCATAAAAACATATGAATATAATCCTGAAACCGACCAGACAAATATCATCAACATATAATTTAAAATTAGCAGAATGTTCTTTAACGGATGAACTGGTTTTTCAAAATTTTTAACGTTATATATTTTCCAGGCCAGATATGGAATAGAAAAAAATAAAATGCCAAGCCCCAAAAAAAACATGTCTAATATTGAGAAAAAAAACATAAGAAACAACAGCGCAACAAAAGTCAGATGGTAGATATCTCTAGATGTGTTCATGTTAAGCACACGAATTAACGTTTATTATTGTCATTTGTTGCAAATTAAAATCTCCTTTTGCTGATGAACTTACTCATACTCTTATTTTTTTTAAATTGCTCACCACAAGTCTTACCAGTTAAATTGAGATGCATTTTTTATGGCACTGGATCACACCATATACATATTATTGTTAATACTATTATCGATATTAGCCAGCATAATGACCATTAAATATGGAAATTACCAAAAACTTAGCTTAGACATGGCGTGTAATCTAATCACAAAAACGCTTTAACTGGTTCTGATCCTTCTTCGCATGCTCTATATCACCACTTTTTTCAGCACGCTTCACTGCAATCCGCCAATGTTCACAGGGCGGCGGAAATTGTTCTTCAAGAATATAAGTAACTATTTTTTTTAAGATTTCGTCAGGCAAAGGCATCGGTGGCATTAAACCAAGCTGTTCAACGGCTACATCATGTATGGCACTTTCCTGTGTTGGTGCTTTTACGAAATCCACCATACTTTTTACAAAATCTTCGTTATCAAGCGTGTTTCTCTTATAACGACGTTGCACCCCCCACATCGGCGGCCCCAGGGGAGGATCCATTGCCTGATTGTGGCATACCTGACATGCTGGGTATAACTTCTTTCCTTCAATAGCATCAGGACTGAGTGCATTGCTGCTTATTGCATAGAGAGCTGTACTCAACAATATTACTAATTGTGCTTTAGTCATGTTTATTCTCTTTTCAGTTATTAGGTTTTTCCTATTCCTCACTACCACTAACGTCTAAGCTTAGTTGACCGCTAATATCAATGTCTAACAAAGTAAAACAGAATATTAAGTCTATGAGTGTCACTCCTGTTCTTACCCAGTAGCCTGCATATTCTTGTAACAGTCATTTAATTTGTGCCACACCTTTACGTGGTGTCAATTTCAAATGCTTGTTAGATTTTCCAATCTCCAGATTGTAACTTTAACTTTCATTCCCTGCCTTTTAGGATTTCGTATTTTTCAACTTCGTATCTATTCATCCAACATTGAAAATGCATTACGTTTTCAGGATTATCTTTAGTCTTGAATTTAATTATACCACCAATAATATGTTTATCTGTTTGAGACAACTTTCTTTCACCCACAACATTTATACTTGCACTCCAAGGAACTTCTCCAGATTCTAGTAATGCTTTTTTACAAAAAAGTTCTGGGCAAACTGAATCTGAATTCTCATCTCGTGGTAAATCACAGTTCTTTACTCTAAATACAATATCATCTCTTTGTAACACTGGCAAAGAATACATAGAATAGATATTTCCCTCACACCATACAATTAAACTCGTCGCTACAACTACAACTATAATGCTAAGAAGCTTCTATATTTCCATAAAAAACCTAACGAGGCTGAAAAATAACTAAATAAACCAAACAACAGTTTAGTGCATCTTGCAATATCAAAAATTGAGAAAATCTGCATAAATGTTTATTCTTAATCTTAATTTGTTTTAGTTTTCGTTTGACACCTAATATCCTGTTATTTCTGTTATTGCTCTAGTAATTTATCTAGTTGTTTTTCTGCCTCAATTACATTAGGCAGTGCAAAAAAACCATAATCCGTAACCTTCTTGTCTCCATCACTATCTATATGGTGATCACGGGCAAGTATTAAATTTCCTGATCCATTTGACCTGACAGTCTTCTCTATATTACCGATACTTTTAGGATAAAAACTTTCAACTATAACAGACTGTCCAAGCTTTAGACTAAATGCTCGTAAATTAGTTATCACATATAATGTTTTTCTAGCCTTACGCCACTCGATTACAGGCGTTAAAAACAGATAAAGACCAACGAGATAGAATGGGAGAACGAAAACATCTAAGTAAATCGATTCATTTTTTCCAAGCTGCTTGTCATGCATAAAGAGCAAAAAAGCGTTCCATGGAATACCAAATAGAAAAGCTGGAGTGGCTGACAAAATACTATAAAAACTATTAGGCCTGGTTGACCACGCCACATGCTCTCTATCCTTAAGCTCGTTATTGAGTTCCTGCTTAAAGTTTTCTGGAATATATTGCATCTAATCTCCTTCAGGTTGTTGTGCATAACAGTTTTATGTTCTTTAATTATTAAAGTTAACTTTTCGGCATTTACCTTATAACACTTCTACAATCAGAATACCGAAAAAATTTGAAATATATACGCAAACCCTATAAAAATTTTTGTTACTAGTGATATAACTACTTTTTATAGGTAATAAGGTCGAGAGATACGAGTGTGCGCTCGGGTTTTTCAGATGAAAAGTTCTCAATAACTATATTCAGAACTTCTAATCGCTTTAATGATGTAACACTTTCCTGTGACTCTAATGTTCCATACGCTATAAAAACTGATACAGTGGCGGGAATTGAAGCAACGACCAATGGAATCAAAATACTAGTCAACCAGGGGATGTGAATTGATCGTTGGGAATTTTCCGTTTTGTCATCTTCTTTTATTTCTTGATTCACTATGCACCCTCCCGTTCTTTTTAAAATGAATTATTTGTGTGGCTAGCGTTTCAATAAGTTGACGACAAGAGCAGTGTATAGTGAAACGAAACGGCGCTTTTGTTGATCAACTGTGTGCTTTGTTAGAAGTTGTATATAAGTGGCGCAACAAAGTTTGGCACCTCATTTAGTGGAGCAAAACTCTCAAAACCCAGATTACGGTAGAAACCCTCGGCATTTAGTGATGAGTTTACACGAATGTAACCTCTTTCCTGCTTTGCTAAACACACAGACTTCGCAACAGTAAACAACAACTTACCAACTCCTTTACCACGTGACTCAGGTAACACAAATAAGTCGGATAAGTTCCAATAGTTCTGAACTAAAATGAACCCCTGAATGTCAGGATCGATACACTTTAGAAAAACACATTCTAGCCCCGGTGAATTTTTATCAATATGTAACAAAGTGTCAGCAATGATATCAACTTTAGTTTCATCGCTTGCGTCGACTGATTCAAGGATGACACGTCGGGCCAACCCCTTAATTTCCTCAATGTCTGTCTCTGATACCTCTTCTATATTCATTTGTAGTGACTTCTAAATCTCACATATTTAATATTTAAGTATTTAAGGGGTCGGTGACAAATGATAACACTAATAATTCTCAATTGTCACCGACCCCTTTACTTATCTTTTAACCTCTTGCCTGTGCAAGTTTTGCTGCAAATTCTGATCGAGATCTACTATTTGGTTCAACATTTTTCTCTTCACACCACTTCTGTAACTCTGATATTCTTATTAATACTTTCGTTACACTTAATCCTCTTGACTCTAATTCTAAAATAGATTTGACTGCATTTTTTCTCCATTGCTCATAAGAATCATCAACGCCATCTGGGTCGATTTTTGCTAATAGCTCCCATTGCTCTTTATCGAACCAGCAAAATGCAAACTTTATTTCATTATCATTATTCATAACATTTCTTCAATATTCTAGAACATAATAGTTAGCTAAACAGAAATCTTAACACTAGGAATAAGATGCCATATATAGATAATTTGTCAAATAAAAAGGGCAGCCACCTTTTAGTTTTCTATAATCTGATGATTATCAGGCCTTACTATTTAAATCGTATTTAAAATGTATGGCTAGATCCCGTTAACTTGTGAGTGCCAGTATTAATTGCCAGCATAATTCACTGCTGGCAAATAAGCAGAAATTAATCATTATCTTCATCAGAGTCAACACCTGAAACCTCAATATTTTCAAACATAATATGAAGAAACGGTTGCTCTATGCCGTTTGGTAAAATAAAACCTGTGGGTACAGGTGAAGTTACAGGCCCTGTACTGGTTACAGCAACATTTGGTAGCATTAAATGTGTGTGCATTTTTGTACAATCTACATCGTTATCAAACACCAGTTGATAGTCGGCGTTTCTGACTCTACAGGTTGTCATCAAATGGATTAATCGGTTATTGGCAACTTCAGTTCCATTGACCTGCAGTGTTCCAACTCCCCAAAATGCAATATAAGTGGGTGATGTCGGCATAAGTTTGGTTCCAATGCCTGTAACCCCATGATGAATAAAGTTAGTTCCCACGCCACCCATAACGGCATGATCCGGCCCAACAGGAATGGTTTTATTTATCGTAAGCTAATTAACCCGGACACCCAACATAACATTTGACAAGTACAACCCGCAAGCGTAATTTTTCCAACAACAAAAAGGATCATAACAAACCAGGGAATTAAACATGCCAAAGCCCCGCTACGCACAAATGTCACTTGCAGCCACGCCTTACTACCACTGCATGTCACGGGTTGTACGCAAAGCTTTTCTTTGTGGCATCGATATCAACACCGGCGAAAGCTATGAACACCGCCGTCAATGGGTCGAAAACAAGCTATTAGAACTTGGCGATATCTTTGCATTAGACATTTGCGCCTACACCATCATGTCTAATCACTACCATGTCGTACTGCATGTTAATAAAACCCAGGCTAATGCCTGGAGCGATGATGAAATAATACATAACTGGCACCAACTCTATAAAGGTAACGCACTATCACAACGTTACCTGCAAGGTGCTAATTTATCTAAAGCCGAACACAATGCCTTAAAAGAACGGGTTGAAGTTTGGCGTCAACGCCTGATGAATATCAGCTGGTTTATGAAAATACTAAATGAAGGCATTGCTCGACAGGCCAATAAAGAAGATCAGTGTACGGGACGTTTCTGGGAAGGAAGATTTAAATCACAAGCACTGCTTGATGAAGCCGCACTAGCCGCCTGTATGGTCTATGTAGATTTGAACCCAATACGTTCCAAGATAACAAAACTCCTGAAACCTCAGAGTACACCAGCATAAAAACAGATTAAATAAGGCCGTAAAAGCCCATCATCCAAATAATAAACGCCAACAACCCCATAACCTGTTTCCATTTGTGGGTAACCCCAGAAAAAATATACCAGAAGGTCTACCCTTTAAATTCAGTGATTACCTCGCTCTTGTAGACTGGACAGGTAAACAAACCCGAAATGATAAACGCGAAAAAATTGATGCAAACCCACCTCCGCTATTAAACCGATTAAACTTTGAAGCAGAAAACTGGTTGCATTTATCAATGTACTTTGAAAGTAAATTAAAAGACTTAGTGGGTTCAGTAATAAGTTTAAAAGTGGCCTGTGAAAAAATGGGGTATAAACGCACGGTGTTTAAATACTGTTGTGAACAGTATTTTCCTTAAGATAATATTCATAAACAAATTCAAATGATAATCGGCAGCTTGCTGAAGTTTAACTGTGGATAAAATTCAGTTAATACTTTAATAATGTCAATTCTTTGCCTGAGTCTGGTAATACAAAGAAGAAAAAATCACCTTTCAGCTTAACGATATATATTTATATTTAAAAGCTTTCTAATTTTTAAATTTTTTATAATGGGTGTCCTGCTATTTCATGGGTGTCCTGCTATTTCATGGGTGTCCTGTTATTTCCTGTTATTTCCTGTTATTTCTTACTGTTATTTCTGTTATTTCGTAAAACTAAAGCCAATTGTAAAAAGAAACCGAGCCCAATTTATCTGCCCGCACTGCCGGTCTGAAATGGTGATCAGGCAAATAAAGCCCGCATCAAGATCAGGCCCGGATTAATTAATAAAGATTTATAAAACGCCACTCACCTAACAAACAGGAGGGGCAACAACCATGACAAATGCTAAATATTATTTTGCAGTCACCACACTGCTAATCGTACTCGCCTTTACCTTAAAAATTGCTCCTGCATTTTTAAGATACCGCACGTCCTGTGCATAAAAAAGTGCAGATAATAAAAAAGTACATTCCAGGAAAAAAACAAAATAGATATCTGCTTATAGAGAGAACCGGTTAGAGGGCTTACTCAACAACCGGATAAGATCGTGGATCGCTTCGCTCTCACGATCTACCCTTATTCGTTATATGTGAAGTTAATGCCCTTGTAGTTATATATTACTTAAATAATAGTGCTGCATGCAAGGTGGGCAGATCCCATGACTGGTTTTCGGATGTGGTTCTTTAATATATTTTGGTATCCAGTCCCAACGTTCTTTATCATTTAAATTTTTTATTCGTCGACAGTTAGCACATTGATGAACTATTTCATTCTTATCAATGTAATGGACTTCGTCGAGGCTGATTACTCCATTAGCGGGTGATGATATATAAGGCTCTTCTATAAGTAATGAATGTACAACCACGATGCCTTCATTACCCATAGGATATATGTGCATAGAGAAACGTCGATAAAGTTCAGGACTAGAGCACTCATATTCTGATTGTCGTAAGGTGATAGATGATTTTTTATCATTTAGAGCTGATTCAAATAAATCTCTGTAAAATGGTTCCAGTACATCTGGAATTGAATCGAAAATATTTTTCCCCAATGACCATTCATTAGTAACAAATATTTTATTACCATTCTCATCAGCAAATTTAAACCAAGCAGGATTTAGATAAGCAATATTAAGATCTGAATCTAGACCATAAACAGTGCTGGGGTGATTGTTTAAGCTCTCTAACCGTGATGTGCCTATAAGTTCTTCAAACTCCGACGTTGCGTAATGAATCATATATAAACCTATTCAAGTAATATAAGCAATTTGGTAAATATTTTCATATATTGTGTTGCATTCATGAAAATGCTTAAGTTAGAAAAGCCCTGATGACACATAACGTTAAAGCTCAGCCGCGCTGTTTTTTGGCGTCCGTTAGGGCGTCTTGTTGAACAAAGCCGCAAAGCGGCAGAAAAAAATAAAAACATCCCTGTCGTATACTTTCCTCACCCACTTCTGGGTCACATTGAGAGGAAATTGTAACATGAAAACACAAGATAAAAAGACATTCGATAAACACTACCAACAACTTCTTAAATGCCTTATATTACAGTGCAAAGCCGATAACACCATCGACTCATATTCCCGTGCGCTACGGCGAGTAAAGGATCATTTTGATTGTTTACCTGAGCTGCTTACCCCAGATAATTTAAAAGACTACTTTGCCGCTTTAGTTGAGAGTCATTCCTGGAGCACGGTTAAATAGATCGTTTAGGCTTACAGTTTTACTGGCGACATGTTTTGGGAAAAGACTGGCAATGGATTGATATTGTAAAGCCACCTAAAATTAAAACCATACCGGATATTTTAACCCTGTCTGAAATTGAGCGCTTAATCGCGGCCACCCATGTCTTAAGGTATCGTGTTTTTATCCTGGTTACCTATTCAATGGGCTTACGCCTGGATGAAGCGTTAACGCTTCAAGTCGGTGATATCTATGCTGAGCGTAAGCTCGTACACATTCGCCGCGGTAAAGGCCATAAAGATCGGCTGATTCCCTTACCGGATTTAACCCTGCATGCCTTACGTGTGCTCTGGTCTAAACACCGCCACCCAACCCTGCTTTTTCCTAACCCGGTCGGTAAACCCGAAAATATTCAATATGCGTTAAGTCACATGGATCGAGGCGGTGCACAAAATGCCATGCGTGCCGTGGTTAAAGACTGCAAGATTAAAAAAAGTCTCCGTGCATACACTCCGTCACAGTTTCGCCACGCATTTACTCGAACGGGGTTTAAGCCTGCGTCACATACAAAACCTGTTAGGCCATGCCAGTCCCACCACCACTGCCCGCTATGCGCACATCACCGAGTTCAGTGAAAAAAATTCCCGCACGACCATCAATGCCTTAATGAATGAAATCCACATCGATTTAGAAAAGGTGTGATCATGGATACAAATTCAATCTCATTAAAAACCCTCATCAAACACTACAAACCCACCTTAATAAAAAAACACGGCGAATCATTATTGCCCAGCCAATGGAATGCGATTCACGCCATTGAACGCTGTCGCACACCCCAATCGGGGGAACTACATGTGCAATGTAAACACTGTGATCACAGCCGTTGGACACCCTTATCCTGCGGGCATCGACATTGTCCCGCTTGTCAAAACCATGAGGTCAATCAATGACTGGATCTGCAAAAACAAAAGCTGCTTCCCGTTGAGTACTTCATGGTGACCTTTACCTTGCCCGCACAACTGAGGCAACTCGCCTGGTATAACCAAAAAAAGATCTATCAAATTTTCTTTGCAACAGTCACCCGTACGCTAAAAGATTTTGGCTTAAACCCCTACAAACTGGATGGTGATGCCGGCTTAACCGCCGTGCTCCATACAAACAACCGAAGACTGGATTACCATCCACACATACATGTTGTTATATCCGGTGGCGGCATTAATCAACAACGCAAACAATGAAAAAACTAAAAGGCAAATACCTGTTTAATGAATTTGCCTGAGCCAAGGTGTTCAGGTCCCGTTTTATAAATGCACTCAATGAGCACAACTTAACCCTACCGCTCAACACCTCAAAAAAGTGGGTAGTTAATGTACAGCATACAGGCATAGGATTGCCGGCCTTAAAATACCTTTCCCGCTATTTATACCGGGGCGTGATCAGTGAAAAGAATATCATCTCAAACAAAAATGGTTACGTGACCTTTAAATACATAAACAGCACCACAAAAGAAACCCAGTACCGAACCTTAAAGGGAGAAGACTTTTTATATCTCATTTTAAAACACGTTTTACCCAGAGGCTTCAGGCGCGTGAGAGATTATGGTTTTTTACATTCAAATGCAAAAGCCGACTTAAATTCGTGCAATTAATATTGCACGTAAAACTAAAGCCAATAGTAAAAAAAAACCGAGCCCAGTTTATCTGCCCGCACTGTCAATCAGCAATGATAATCAGGCAAATAAAGCCCGCATCAAGATCAGGCCCGGATTAATTAATAAAGATTTATAAAACGCCACTCACCTAACAAACAGGAGGGGCAACAGCTATGACAAATGCTAAATATTATTTTGCAGTCACCACACTGCTAGTCGTACTCGCTTTTACCTTAAAAATTGCTCCTGCATTTTTAAGATACCGCACGTCCTGTGCATAAAAAAGTGCAGATAATAAAAAAGTACATTCCAGGAAAAAAACAAAATAGATATCTGCTTATAGAGAGAACCGGTTAGAGGGCTTGCTCAACAACCGGATCAGATCGTGGATCGCTTCGCTCTCACGATCTATCTTATTCGTTATGCCTTTTTCCCCTTGTTGAAGCCAATGTCAGGCTTCTCTTTGCGGATTAGCTTATCCATGAATTTTTTGAACCTCCTCTGTCTGGTTTCAGGTTTCTTTGCAGATTCCAATCCATAAGCAATTGTGTAGCGATTGGATTTGGTTAGCGTCTCATAGAACTGTTTCGCCTTCGGCATGCTCTCCAGAGCTGCTAGAAAGTCCGCTGGAACCTTCATCTCACTAGTGGTATAGGCGTTTTTCCAACGACCGTCTTCTTTCGCTGCACGAACATGCACAAGTCCCGGCTCCTTCATCCGTCCCTCAATTATCAGGCGTTCGACATGTTCTGTATTCCTCTTTGACCAATTACTTCGAGCCTTTCTCGGAGTAATCCGTTGAAGGTAGGCTTGGTCATCGAGCGACTTCTTGACACCGTCAATCCACCCCCAGCACAGTGACTCAATCACGACTTCGTTCCAGTTCACGCTCGGAATCCCAGATCCCTTCTTGAACATCTTGATCAAAAGTTCGCTTTCGGTGGCATGGTTCGCTTGCAGCCACTTACTCAGCTCTTTTGGTGACTTAAAGGTCATCGTTTTAGGCGCTTCGGGTTTAGGCATGAAATCAGATTCTCTTGGCACTAACGAGACTGTAGAAAAACCTACAGGCTAAAAATTGGTTAAAATTCGACCTACGAAATAGGCCTGTTTTTTAAATTCTGAGTTAACTTTATACTGCAAAAATAATTCTATGCAA
>Ga0316207_10000378_pt1 | contig 77162 bp, 74 predicted proteins | sample 6weekpyrite_MG_FD_204943 | JGI IMG/M metagenome (GOLD analysis project Ga0316207, IMG submission 204943) | Microbial mat bacterial communities from mineral coupon in-situ incubated in ocean water Damariscotta River, Maine, United States -... | ecosystem: Environmental > Aquatic > Marine >... | reverse complement strand
TCTTAAATGCAAAAAAATGATTTACGTAGTAAACATTATTCATTACATCTTCTGCGCTTAGCTTTGACGAATCCGCTGTGTAAGCTAAATCTGGATTTACTCCCGCACTTAGTGTTGATGCACCTAAAATAGATAATGCAAATAACGTTTTTACAACTGGTATACTTTTTAACATTTTTTTCCTTGTAGTATTTGAATTTACTAGTAATATATCGTAACTAACGATTTATATACTTTTATTCTAACGTATATAATAGTAAAAGCTATATTAGTCTAACTAAATTTATATTAAATAATTTTATAAATAGAAAAAATATATGTAAAAAACTATAATAGACTTCTTACAAAACTCTATCAATCTAATCTTTAAGATTTTTTAATAATGGTATTAAAATTGCTTGTTTTAATACAAATTTAAAAAGGAATTTTAATGAAAATAAAACATAAATTTTCAGATGATGATAAACAAATAGTAGAAGTTGCTTTAAAAAAAGAGAAAAATGGTGTAGTAAAAGAGAGATTAATAGCAGTTAATATGTTTTTACAAGGTTTAGAAAAAAATAATATTGCAAAACAGTTAAACAGGAACAAAGACACGGTAGGAAGATGGATAAACTCATTTGATAAAGGTGGTATAAAAGAGCTATATGACTATCGTGGTGGAGATAGAAAGAGTAAATATTTTAATATTGCCTAAACAAATATTAAAAACTGTCGATATTTATGCTTTAGTTTGATTTTTTACTGTATAATTTTATATTAAAATTATACAAAGGCTTACTATGGGCTATAGAATTAATACTAATGTAGCAGCAATGCAATCTTTAGCAATGGGAAGCATATATAACAAGGAGTTAGATAACTCTCTTTCAAGATTAAGCTCAGGTTTAAGAATTAATAACGCGGCTGATGACTCCTCTGGACTATCAATTGCAAACTCTCTTCGAGCACAAGCTTCAGGATTAGGCCAAGCAATATCAAATTCAAATGATGCTATTGGAATAGTTCAAATTGCCGATAGAGCTATGAATGAGCAGATAAAAATATTAGAATCAATTAGAACAAAAGCAACTCAAGCTGCACAAGATGGACAAAATAGTGATACAAGACTATCAATTCAGAAAGATATTACACGTTTATTAGATAGTTTAGATAGTATCGCAACTACAACATCATTTAATGGTCAAGCATTACTATCTGGTTCATTTACAAATAGAAAGTTTCAAATTGGCGCATATTCAAATCAAACTGTAGGTCTAAGTATTGGTGCTACAGACTCAACTAAAATCGGACAAGTTCATTATGAGACTGGCATTGATGTACTTACTACCGCTGCTAAAGATGTAAGTTTAATATTTAGTGCAGGAACAAAAGATATTAAACTAGCATCTGCAAACATTGACTATTCTTCAGGCAGTGGCATTGGTGCTTTAGCTAAAGTTATAAATAAAGCTACAGACTTAACTGGAGTTAAAGCATCTTACATAGTTGAATCTACCACAACATCGAGAGTCTCAGCTGGAGATATATCTGGACTAAGTATAAATGGCATATTAATTGGAAATATTTCAAGTATAGCAGAAAGTGATTCAGATGGTAGGTTAACTACAGCAATAAATAACCTATCAACGCAAACGGGTGTAGTAGCTTCCATCGATACACAAGGTCGTATGGTCTTAAATACAAATGATGGAAGAGGCATTATTGTAACTGCATCAAATGGTGGGTTAACTGGAATTGAGGGTGGAAACTTTGGTAGACTAACACTGTCTCGCCAAGATGCAAAAGATATTGTAGTTGATGTTTCCACTAATGGAGGTCTTGGTGGGCTTAGTGATATTGGACATAAAACAAGGGCTGAAGCTACACTAAACTTAACTAATTTAGGTGGTAACTTTACTAGTGCAGATGCACTAGCAATAGGTGTAGGTACGAATAGTGCTTCTGATTTAGATTTAATTGGAGGAATTGGCGCTGGAGTTACAAGCCTTAAAGGAGCTATGGCGGTTATGGATATTGCTCAATCTGCTCAATCTGCATTAGATAGTATCCGTGCAGACCTTGGTTCTGTTCAAAACCAATTAACATCTACCGTAAACAACATTGCAATTTCAAAAGTAAATGTCTCTTCAGCAGAATCAACAATAAGAGATGTAGATTTTGCGCAAGAGAGTGCAAACTTTACAAAATTAAATATCCTAACTCAAGCTGGTACATTTGCTCTTACACAAGCAAATAATATTCAACAAAATGTTCTAAGATTACTTCAATAGAGCTACAAAAAAGTCTAAAAGAAATAACCAATCTTAGCTAAAATATTACGTCCATTTTGTGGGTATGGATTTACTGAACCACCAACTTCATACTCTGCATTAGCTAGATTATAGATACCCATACTTAGTTCCAAATTCTTATTTAACCTTGAATAAAAATTAATATTCGCAACTGTATAACCAGGATTAGTAGCTAGATTTTGATTTGTCACTGAAGAGATAAACTGTATAGTTGGAGATACATATAGGTTATAATCCTTATGTATTAGATAACTAACTCCACCTTTTAACATTGATGTTGGATAACCCTTAATATCGCTACCTTGTACGTTTGTAACATCACTACTTTTGCTCATGACTCTTAAATATGAATAATTCAAGAACCACTCTAATCTATCATCACCATGATATTTTAATTCAGCTTCTACTCCACCTACTTTTAAACTTCCAAGATTAACATATTTTGCACGATTACGTACAACTAAATCTTCATACTCTGTCCTAAAAATAGTAACTCTAGCATTAGTTGATGAACCTAATAATGTTTGGTAAACTAATTGAAAATTATCACTTTTTTCAGGTTTTAAATTACCAGTTGCACCATAACCTAATGCTGGATTTGCATTTCTATAAAAATATAATGGTGAAAGAAAAGCATGAGAATAGATAGCCTTAACTACTGAACGCTCATTTAAATAGTAGTTAAAAGCAATACGTGGAGACAACTCACCACCAACTTGATCAAAATAATCATATCTAAATCCTAAATTAACAATTATTTTGTCACTATACTTATATTTATCTTGTAAAAATATAGAATATCTTAACTCTGTATCAGATGGCATATCATAACTATTAGATGCGGTACTTACAATTAAAGTATTATCTAAGCTATCAAACCTATCTGCTTCGACTTTAAAACCACTTAAAAAAGTATGTTTTCCTTTATAATATTTGGCTCTATAATCTAAACCATAACTATAATTTAATGCGTTCAAGTTTAAACCTACATAATTTCCATCACGTCCAGCAGATATAATCTGTGGTGCTGATATTTTAAATCTCTGAAAAAAATGATTTAATTCAAAAACAAAATTTTTATATATTGGTTTAACAGTAAGACCAACACTTGTCTGCTCTATATCTTGGTAAACTTCAAAAGGAACTAAATCAGTCAATTCTAATAACTGACCATTTGCAGATCTTTCAGGAATTCTTTTATTTTTCGTTTGACTAGCTACAAATTTATAAAATTCAGATTCATACTTGAAGCCAACATCAAAGTTGTCTGGAATTTTATTTATAGTTTGTTTAGCTGAAATTGCATTAATAGCATAATCATTTTGAGGCTTTACATAAACATCTTCACCTTCAATATCAAAATAATGTACCCAAGTTAATAAGCTTCCACTCTTGTAAGTAATATCTGCACCATACGTTCCAAAACTCCCAAGTGTAGCTCCAACGTAAGTTTCATCTTCTGTATACGATGGCAATGAATTTAACGAGACAACACCAGTTAATGCCATGTCTCCATAAATACTCCCAGCTGAACCTCGCAATACTTCAACTGAATTCAATGATTGCATACTAATAGAATTATCAATTGCTACAGAATTAAAAAGTGTATTATTCATACGATAACCATCACGCATAAATAGAGTTTTTTGAGTAGTGCTACCAAAAACACCACGCTGAACATAAAGCTGCTCATTTGAATCTTGTGCGATATATGCACCAGGTTCATATGATAAAATATCAAATAAATTTCTAAAACCATAACGTTTCATTTCATTTTGATTAATAACATTTATAACAGCAGGAGCTTCGCTCTCTTTTTCTAAATAAGTTGAGGCGCTTTCTACCTTAACATTCATCAACTCTTCAAGACTCATCTCAAAAAGAAGTCTCATTTTATCACTCTCTTCATTTGCAAATATTAGATGAATAGATAGTGTATAAATTATCAAGATTCTAGTTAACATGAATTATTCCAAATATAAATTTTAATTATTGTATTGTATTGTATTTTAAATAAATCTTAATTGATACCAAGACCAATATTTTTCGTTAAAAATATCATATTGTTATCATAGTGCAATGCATAATCTATTAAATTATACGAGGCTAAAATTGGTGCGTCTAGGTCTAAAAACCGAATTATACTTGAACTCAATGCAAAATGTGCAGCAGCAGCCACACTAATAGGATTTTCAAGCATTGAACCAACCATGCAACTAATGTTAGCATATTTTGCAACATCTAAAATTTTTCTAGCTTCTTTTAATCCACCACACTTCATAAGTTTAATATTTATCATATCACAACCATCATGAAAGATAATATTTTTAGCATCTATTGAGTTAAATACACTCTCATCTGCTAGTATTGGAAATATATTTGTTTTTTTCAGTTCTGACATACCATTAAGTTCATCTTTTTTAAGAGGTTGCTCTATTAACAATACTGGTATGTTTTTTAAAGTTTGCATAATTTTTTTTGCGTCATCTAAGCTCCATGCTTGATTAGCGTCCAATAAAAGTTTTGCCTCAGGTAATATTTTGTGAATGTTTTGTACAACCTCAATTGAATGTTTAAAATCGCTTCCTAGTTTTATTTTTAATTGCCAAAAACCATTTTCAAAAGCCTCTTTACTACGTTCAACCATATCATCAATCTCACCTAAACTTATCGTAATGCAAGTCTGTAAAACTTTATAAGTTCCTCCTAAATATTCATAAAGTGGTTTATTTGCCTCTCTTGCCAACAAATCATGCAATGCAATATCTACACATGCCTTTGCACTAGTATGACTATCACAGCATCTTTGTACTTCGTCTAAAAGAGTATAATCTAGTTTTTTATTTAAAATAATTGGAAGAATCTTTTTCTCAATCGTATCAATAATATCTTCTTTACTCTCACCTGTTATTGCTACAGTAGGAGCAGCAGCTCCAAAACCTACCAAATTTTCATCTGTATAAAGTTCTAATACAATATCATCAATAAATTCTACACTTCTCAAAGAGGTCACAAATGGATGTTTTAATGGTAATTGCATAGAACTTAATTTATATGAAATAATATACAACTTATATATTCCTATTTTTAATTAGCTCTTTTAACTCTTTAACCTCTTTTAGTAAAAGAGTTATTTTTTCATGTTCATTGTGTAACTCCTCCTTTCTACCCTCATCTTGCATCTTTTGCATCTCACCGATAATAACTGCAACAAATAGGTTAAAAAATACAAATGCAGCAATAATGATAAAGCTTACAAAATATACCCAAGCCCAAGGATAAACCTCCATAGCCTCATACATAACATCAGTCCAATCTTCAAAAGTAAGTATCCTAAAAAGTGTAAGCATTGAAGTTAGAAAATTATTCCAAAGCCCTGATGGAAGATTAGAAAATATAAAACTTCCAATAATTGCATAAATATAGAATATTATAAACATTAAAATAACAATATCAATAATAGAAGGAATAGCTTTAACTAACATATCTATAATAGATTTTAATTCTGGACGAGCAGTAAATAAGCGTAAAATCCTAAATACTCTCATAAGTCTTGCTATTGCTGCAAATGAACTATTTTCTAGCGGTATTAGAGTAATAAAGACAATTATAAAGTCAAAAACATTCCAACCACTTTTAAAAAAGTCTAAAAACTTATCTTCAGCACTCATCTTAATAGCAAGTTCAATAACAAAATAGATTGTTACAAACGTATCAAAAACATATAAAATGTTTCCATATGGACGTGACGCCTCTTCTAGTGTATCAAAGCCTAAAACCATTGCATAAAAAATAATTATCGATGTAGTTAAATTTGAAAACCACCTAGAATCGCGAATATATTTAATTTTTTCTATGACCATTTCACAATGCCTTAAATTTTATGCAATTATACACATATTTTTTGATACGATTACACCTATGAATAACAAACAAATGGTAGAACGAGACTTAGATGTTTTATGGCATCCATGTACACAGATGAAAGATCACGAAACACTACCAATGATTCCAATTAAAAGCGCTGATGGTGTTTGGTTAAAAGATTTTGAAGATAATAGTTATATTGATGCAATAAGTAGCTGGTGGGTAAATATTTTTGGACATACTAATGCGTATATAAACTCTAAGATAAAAGAGCAATTAGATACTTTAGAACATGTTATATTAGCCGGATTTAGCCATGAGCCTGTTATTAGACTCTCTGAACGACTTATAAAACTTACACCTGAGGGTTTAAATAAGTGTTTTTATGCAGATAATGGCTCAAGTGCTGTAGAAGTCGCTTTAAAAATGAGTTATCATTACCACAAAAATTTAGGCAAAGAGCGACCTATTTTTGTTTCACTTAAAAATAGTTACCATGGAGAGACAATTGGTGCTCTTTCTGTTGGTGACGTTGAACTATATAAACAGACATATGAGCCACTTTTAATTCGTTCAATTCAAACAACTGTACCAAAAAATCAAACAAAAGAGGCAGCACTAGAGGCTGTAAAAGATTTTGAAAAACTTTTAAAAGAAAAATCAGGAGAAATTGCTGCTTTAATTGTTGAACCTTTAGTTCAAGGTGCAGGATATATGCACATGTATCACCCTATTTTCCTAACTGAAGCAAAAAAGTTATGCAAACAATACGATGTACATTTTATTGCAGATGAAGTAATGGTTGGTTTTGGACGAACTGGGACGATGTTCGCATGCGAACAAGCAGACATTACACCAGATTTCATCTGCTTATCTAAAGGACTAACAGGAGGTTATCTTCCACTTTCAGTAGTTCTTACAACAAACGAAATATATAGCGCATTTTACTGTGACTATAGTGATAATAAAGCATTTTTACATTCTCATAGCTACACAGGAAACGCACTAGCTTGTGCTGCTGCTAATGCTACTTTAGATATTTTTGAAAATGATAATACAATTGAGAAAAATATAGAAAAAGCTTCCTATTTAGCAAAAAAGCTTGAACGTTTTAAAAGGTTAGAGAATGTAAAAGAAGTTCGTCAAACTGGAATGATTGCTGCCATTGAGTTACAAGGTTATGAGGCAAGTGAGAGAATTGGCTTGAAAATCTATCAGCATGCTCTAAAAAATGGCGTACTTCTACGCCCACTTAGTCATATAGTATACTTCATGCCACCATATGTAATAACTGAAACTGAAATTGACACTATAATAGACACTGCGTTTGAAGCCCTGCATTCTTTGAACTAAGCATTAAAATTTTGCAACTATTTTCTAATATTGCAATTTTTTTTATCATCAAATCAATATTACGCCCATAAACATAAACCCCATAACCACGAATAACAAGAAGAGAATCATCTCTCTCTATAAAACGCTTATAAATCTCAGTATGAGCACGTTCATACCAATCCTCAAAATGTTTTGGATCATATATTACTATCTCTCCAATATTTATCGAACCAAAATAATCAACTGGTTTTATAGTTCTATTGTTAATTGCATAAGAGGTAGTAAAAGGTGGCATTGTATAAGAGACAAATTTAGCATCTAAAATATTTTTATAAATAGACTGATGAATCATAGAATCAACACTAGCACTCTTCCAACGATAATCCATAGAAAAATCTAGTTCAATAAGACTGTCATCACACAAATCATCAAAAATAGCTTCACGTTTATTAATCATAAAACTATGTGTATCCATTTTCGCAGAGATTGAACCATGAAAAATTCCAACAAAATCTTTTCTAAACATTGCAAGTGCTAAATGCTTTAATTCCTGTTTTAAACCCACACACTTTCCTTTAATGCCTTGATAACAGAATTTTATCTAAAAAGTACCATGTGTTGCATATGTTTATATCAAAATTCACTGGGGATAAAATTAAATTACAAAATATTTCTAATAGATTATTAACATATAAAAAGCGTAGTAAATATTACTTTAGTATGCAAAACTTCTTTTAAGTGCTTTACTTGTAGGATTTTAATTAAAAAAGATTATCCTTGAAAAAACCACATATTCCAGTTTTACTAAATGAAGTCATAAAGAGCTTTTCAGACATTACAGATGGTACAGTAGTCGATTGTACACTTGGTTTCGCTGGTCATTCTAATGCCATATTAGAATCAAACAAAAGTGTATCTCTCATTGGAATTGATCAAGATAAAACCGCTATTGAGTATTCTACAAATCTACTTAAACCTTTTAATTACCGTGTTAAAATTTTACAAGGACGTTTTGCAGATAAAATAGTAGACATTTTAAAGAGAGAAGAAATATCTAAAATTAGTGCTATTTTAGCCGATATTGGTGTATCGTCTTTACAGCTTGATAATAATGAAAGAGGTTTTGGTTTTGATGATATGTCACTAGACATGCGAATGAATCAAAACCAAACTCTAAGTGCATATGAAGTTATAAACAACTATTCTCGAACTGAACTTGAACATATATTTAAAGAATATGGAGAAGTTCAATCTTGGAGGAAAGTAACTGAAATAATTATAAAAAATAGACCAATAGAGAGTGCAAAAAAATTGAGTAAACTAGTATCTTCTTTTGGAAAACGTGGAAGTAAAATTCACCCATCGACTCTAATTTTTCAAGCAATTAGAATAGAGGTAAATGATGAACTAGGTGAACTAAATAGACTATTAAATACAATAGAAAATTTTGCACCAAGTAAATGTCGTATAGCAATAATATCTTTTCATTCACTTGAAGATAGAATTGTTAAACAAAAGTTTAAAGAGTGGACAAAAAGTTGTATTTGTGACTATCGTGCTATGCGTTGCACATGTGGAAATAATCATGCTAAAGGTAAAATAGTGACAAAAAAACCTATAACAGCCTCACCAGAGGAACTTAAAATTAATCCACGCAGTAGAAGTGCAAAAATGAGAGTATTCGATTTTGCAAGTTAGCACAAATGAGCGTAATGATTTATTAGATGAACTAAAGTCATTTACACCAAGAGGTATTGAACTTCGTACACTTTTAAGTTTAACACTAATAATCGCAATTATTTTTTTATTACTTTTTCCAAAAATTTTTTTACGAAATAGTATCTATTATGATAGCAGAGAGATAGCTGTTCAAGAAAGACGAAATGAACTTCTAAAAGAGCAAAACAATAACTTACGACTTAAACTTCAACAGATGAAATTTAAAAATTTAGTTGTAGATACTATTTTTTAGCTTTTAAGTTCTTAATTTTTTCTATAATTTCAGATATAATCCAATCAGGCGTTGAAGCTCCAGCTGAAATACCACAAAGGGTTTTATTATCAAACCAGTTAGATTCTAATTCAGCAGATGATTCAATTAAGTAACTACTTTTACAATTTTGCTCACAAATTCTGAATAACTGTTTTGTGTTTGATGAATTCTTGCCACCAATAACGACCATAACATCAGCTCTCATAGATAGCCCGTTTGCGGCATCTTGGTTCTCAAAAGTTGCATTACAGATAGTGTTAAAAACTCTAACCTCTCTAACACGACGCATCAAATATGACACTAGCGCCTCATATTCTTCTTCTCTACGAGTAGTTTGTGCAATTATCGCTACTCTCTCTTTTAAGGCTATATTATCAAGTTTTGAAGATTCAAGTGCCACATAAACATTCCCTGTTGAATAACTCTTAACACCTTTAATTTCAGGATGCTCCTCATCTCCAAATATAACAATATCATAACCCTCTTTACTCATGTCTTCTACTATCTGCTGCGGTTTTGTAACATATGGACATGTTGCATCTATAACTTCCATATCTTTTTCATGTAAACGAGCTAAATTCTTTTTTTCTATACCATGAGTTCGAATTATAACTTTAGAATGACTCTTTAAATCTTCAATATTTTCAACAAGTCCAACATTAAAATCTTTACGCAATCGTTCGTTTTCAAGACTATTATGAATTAATGGGCCATACGTATGAGCATCTTTTGACTCTTCAGCAATTTTAATAGCGCGCTTAACACCAAAACAAAAACCTAGACTATCAGCCAGCTCAATTTTCAATTTTTACCTTAGTAATATTCTCTAAAATGGAAAAAAAGTTAGGAAAGGATGTGTCAATACAAGCTACATCATTTATACTCATAGCACATTTTAGTCCTGCAATTGCAAAACTCATAGCAATTCTATGATCACCAAAACTATCAACCATAGCCTCTTTAAGCTCACCACCAACTACTGCATAACCATCTTCAAATTCTTCAACTTCAATAGCACATTTACGCAAATTATCTACAACAGTGCTTATTCTATCGCTCTCTTTTACTCTAAGCTCTTTCGCATTTTTAACAACACTTTTGCCATTCGCACAAGCAAAAGCGATTGATAAAGCTGGAAGTTCATCAATTAACCAAGAGATATTTTCACTAACTTCAACCGCACTAAGAGTTGAATATGAGACTTTAATATCACCAATTGGTTCATATTTATCTTCAGTTTGAATAAACTCAATCTTTGCACCCATACGTTCTAAAACTTTATATGCACCAATTCTAGTAGGGTTTAGTGTCACATCTTTTAATAAAACAGTAGAATTAGGTGTAATAGCAGCAGCAACTGCAAAGAAAAATGCACTTGATGGATCTGCTGGTACACGAATATTAAGTGGTTCTAATGGTTTACTCAATGGTTCAATAACAATAAAACCATCATCTTTTGAAATATTTACACCCATTCCACTTAGCATTCTCTCTGTATGATCTCTTGTTAATTCACTCTCTTTGTAATAACATATATCAGTCGCACGTAAAGCTGAAAGTATCATGGCACTTTTTACTTGTGCTGAAGCTATTGGACTAACATAACGAAAAGGTTTAAGTTCTGTACCACGAATAGACAACGGTGCTAAATCACCATCTTCTCTACCATCTATCTTTGCACCAACTTCACGAAGAGGCAAAGAGACACGCTTCATAGGGCGTTTATTTAAATATTTATCACCAGTTAAAACAAAGTGACCATCAAAACCACTCAGTAATCCACAAAAAAGACGCATTCCAGTGCCAGAGTTACCACAATCTAAAACATCAGTAGGTTCGACTATATTCATTGTTTCTACTGTGATAATATCTCCATCATCTTCAACAATTGCGCCAAGTTGTTCAACTATATGCAAAGTTGACATGGTATCTTCTGCACGTAAAAAGTTATCTATTTTAGTTTTTCCGCTAGCTAAAAGTGCAAACATTGCACTTCTATGAGAAATTGATTTATCCGGAGCGATGTTATCTAAATTTAGAGAAAAACCATTAGCTTTTGAAATTTTTACACTTTTCATCGTAGTTCTATACCTAATTCAGTGTTAAGAGCACTCTGAATGGAACTCATTGCTTGTAAAATATCATCTTCTTCTAAAGTTTTATCTGGTGACTGTAAAACAAAACGGATAGTTAAACTACTACTCTCACCCATTTTCTCATCACTATAAATATCAACTGGATAAAAACGTTGAACTTCATCTGTAATATTTAATGCAATTACTTTTTTAATATCCTCATATATTAAGTTTGATGGTATAACAAGACTCAAGTCTCTAAATGAAGCTTGAAATTTAGAGTATGGTGATGCTATTTTAATACCAACTTTTATTGCACTAAAATCTATCTCACAAAGATATGTAGAGCCTAAATCTTTATCTGCTGCAATTTGAGGGTGAAGCTTATATAGTTCTCCCACATAACTACCATCAATTATAACTTTTGCACACTGATATGGATGCATAAAAGAGTTATTAAATTCAGTTAATGGTTCTAATTCAAAATCACCAATTACAGAAGATACACGACGCACAAAACTTGCAAAATCAATATCTATTGGCTTACCATGGTTAGATACTCCCTCTTCTTGAACAGCACCACTAAAAACAAAAGCCATTTTATGAGCTTCAACCCTATCTTTATTAAAAACTGTTCCTAGCTCAAATAGGGCAACTTGCTTTTGTGCGAATTTAACATTTTTTTCTGCAGCATCAAGTAAGCCAACTAACATTGTAGATCTTAAAGTATCTAAAGTCTCAACAATTGGATTTAATAGTTCATTACCTAAATCAACAGTCTCAAACCCATAAGATTCAAATATACTCCTTTGTCCAAATACATAATGAACAGTCTCATAAAAACCACCACCTACTGAGCGTTCTCTAAGAGTTCTACGCTTTTTATACTCTAAAAGTGAGTCATTTGTCTGATTACATTCGATAATAGAGAGTGGACGAGATGGAATATTATCTATTCCAACCATTCTAACAACTTCTTCAACGATATCTTGTTCATTTGAAATATCATGTCTAAATTGAGGAACTAAAACAACAATATTTTTATCATGTGATTTTATGATATCAAATCCAAGTCTTTTCAAGATTTGAACAATACGAATTTTATCAATTTTAAAACCAATTAACTCAACAATATTACTTAAACTAAGACTCAAATAGTTTTCATCACGACTTTTTATATATTCACTAGTCCCAGCCATGAAAGATACTTCAGTATAAGCTTTAAATAGATTATGACAATAGTGCATACCAAAACTAAGTTCAGGCTCACTTCCTCTTGAACTTCTATAATATACATCATCACTTTTAATTTTATGCTCTGATACAAGTTTAGAAATACGTTCAGGCGGAACATAACTAGCCTCTACAATAAGTATTTCATCATTCTCTTTAGGGTAACTATCATCATTTTGATTAACTCCAACTATTGACGCGACGCTCTCGCCTGAAACTTCAGCAAAACCGTCTTTATTAAGCCTCACATATACTCTAGCTTTATCATTTTGTAACTCAAAAAAATTATGACTATATGTACGAAATATTACACCAGTTGCATGAGTCGTATACTGCAACATTGCATCCATATTATCTTTGTAACTCTGTTCAACTAAAGATAGACGTAATCTAATTAAAAGCGGTAACGCTAGTTCTATTTTCTTTAAAACTCGGTACATTACATTAGCCTCAGATTCACCATGATAACTAAGTTGAAGTATTCGACCAATTCCTATTCTATTCTGCTCTTCATGAACCTCTTCAGTCTCGTGAAGTGGTAAATTATATGCAGCACTTAAATCTCTTGCAACACCATGTATACTTAAACAGTCACCGCGATTTGCAGTAAGCTCTAATTCAATTAAAGTATCATTCAACGCGCTATATTCTCTTAGTTCACGTCCAAGTTCTAACCTACCAATACTTTCATCTAAAACTAATATACCATCATTAATAGCACTAAGACCTAGTTCATCTGCTGAACAGATCATACCCTCACTATTTATACCTCTAAGTGTTGCACTTTTTATCTCTAAGCCAGATGGCATAATAGCACCTACAATTGCAACAGCAACGTGCATACCCTTTGCAATATTTTTTGCACCACAAACAACTTGACGTTTTGCAGTCCCTATATCAACTTGACAAACATTTAATTTATCTGCGTCAGGATGTTTTTCGCACTCTAAAACATACCCTACTACAACTTTTTGAGGCATGACATAATCAACTACTCTATCTACTTCAAGCCCAATACTATTGAAAGTTTTGTTTAAATCTTCAGAGTTATATGAATTTAAATTTACCCATTCATTTAACCAATGTTTAGTAACTATCATTATTTAAACTGCTCCAATAGACGAATATCACCCTCAAAAAGTGAGCGTAAATCTGGTATTTTGTGAATAAGCATTGCAAATCTCTCAACGCCTAAACCAAACGCATAACCATTTACATTTTTATATCCAACAGATTTAAAAACATTTGGATCAACCATTCCACAACCTAATACTTCTAACCATCCAGTATGTGAACAGATTCTACAACCATCGCCATCACAGAAAACACAACTGATGTCAACTTCAGCAGATGGCTCTGTAAAGGGGAAAAAACTAGGACGAAAGCGTACTTTTATATCTCCGAACATATAGTGTAAGAAATCTTCAAGAATAAACTTTAGATTTGCAAAAGAGACTTTTCCGCTCTCATCAACCATTAACCCCTCAACTTGATGAAACATTGGTGTATGTGTAATATCAAAATCACGGCGAAAAACTGCACCTGGACTAATCATTCTAATTGGCGGCTTATTTTTTAACATTTTACGAATTTGAGTAGGAGAGGTGTGTGTTCGTAACAACTTTTCATCATTAAAATAAAATGTATCTTGCATATCACGTGCTGGATGGTGCTTTGGTAAATTTAAAGCTTCAAAATTATGAAAGTCATCCTCTACCATTGGCCCAGTTTCAATAGAAAAGTTCATTTGTATAAAATAGTCCACAATTCTATCCATAGTATCCATCACTGGATGAAGAGCACCTTTTGAAGATCTAGCACTATATAGTGTAACATCAATAGCATCTTCTTTCATTTTATTTTTTAAGTCTACTAGTTCTAGCTCATATTTTTTCTCATCAAAAAGCGTAGTAAGTCTATTTTTTAGTTCATTTAACTCTTTAGCTACTACTCTTTTTTTATCGTTTGGTAAAGATTTAACGCCAGCAAACTCACCAGCTAAATAACCTTTTTTACCAAATATATCAATGCGAACCTGCTCTAAGTCTTGTAAGCCTTGCACATTCTTAATTCTATCAATCCAATCACTCAAATGTTATCTCCATTCTTAAGTATAATTGGCAATTGTAGATGAAAATTCATTATAAAGAGCTTTTTTTTGCTACAATAATGCCACTATAAATAGGAGTATTCATAATGTGTATTTTTTGTCAAATTGTAAATGGAGATATCCCATGCAATAAAGTTGAAGAAAATAAAAATTTTTTAGCTTTTCATGATATAAATCCAAAAGCACCTATTCACTTACTAGTAATCCCTAAACAGCATACACCAAGCTTTCATACAGCTAAAGATGAACAGATGATTGGCATGACATCTTTTATACAAAAAGTTGCTCAAAAAGTCGGTGTAGATAAAAGTGGTTATAGAATCATTTCAAATGTTGGCGAAGATGGCGGACAAGAGGTAGAACACCTACATATGCACATACTTGGTGGTACTAAACTAAAGTTTGGTCACTTCACAGATGCAAACCCTAGAGGAAACTTATGACAAATTATCTAACGCAGAGTAAAACTCTCTTTTAAAGGCTGATGAATACTAGAGTTTTGTCAAGAAGTCTATTAAATAAAAATATTAGAGTAGTCGTAACGATCGAGGTCTAAATAAAATAGTCCCTCAATCTCTATTATTCTATCGTCAACACCAGAACGAATCTCAAATCTTTTTAAAATTTCATCTTGCTCGTAATCATCAATACCTAACATATCAAGATATATATCAAGCCTAATTAAACGCGTTCCAACCTCATCCTCTTCTACATTTTTAAAAACTTGTTTACCATCAATTTCATTAACTATTGCCAAATGACCATCTACTTCAACTAAATTAGATTCAATTCTACCAACTTGCGAAGCAACACGTTTGCGAACATCATCATGACGCTTACGCACCTCTTTTTGACGTAACTTTAAAACTTCACGACGTTTTTCTTGATTTTCTTTTAACATCAATCTAATAGATGAGTAATTATTTTTTTCCAACTTTTTTCCAATTATAGACAAAATTATAAATTTGGTATAATTATATCAACCTTTAAATAAAAGCAGGACTTTGCACGAACACTATATTCAATCAATGGAAAAAATAGATGATGTTATAAGAGATAATAGAGACATTAACACTCTACTCCCTAGCATTGTAAAAACTATAATCGAAATTTTTAAATGTGAACGATGTTGGTTAATATATCCATGTGATCCAAAAACACAATCATGGCAAGCAAAATATGATGAAGCTATTTCTTCCTTAACGCCAACTTTTGAAACAGATGTAAACCATCCAACAACCACAAGTGTTGCTGAATACTTTAGAAAACATATTGAAAGCGATGAACCACTAATTAGCCTATCACATGAGACATTAAATGTACCAGGAGGAGCACATTTTATATCACCTAGACGTTCTCAACTATCAATTGCTATAAAACCAAATAGCGGAAAATACTGGCTTATAGCAATAGAACAGTGTACTTTTGAACGCATTTGGGAGTACATAGAACTAAGGCTTTTTAAACATATCTCAAAAAGATTAAATGATGCCTTTAATAATATTTTTTATTATAAAAAACTTACTCAATCAAAAGATGATTTAAGTGCTCTTTTAAAAAAATTACCTGATCTAATTTTAGAACTTGATATTGATTCAAATATTATAAGTTCAAATAAACCTTTAAGAAATGCTCACTCAAATACAAACTATAGAAGTCATATTTCAGAGGCTCTATCTGTATCACAGATTGAAAAGTTAGATATTGCAATTAAAAAAATTAAAAAGCATGAAGAGGAAAAAATAAATTTTGAACTTCCTATTGTACCAACGAATGCAAATGAAATTCATTTTTTATCGCACCTAATAATGCCAACTAGAAAAAATGGTAAAATTATCGGCTTTTTACTAATAGCTACAGATGTTACAGAACAGCGACGTGCTCAAGATTCTCTAACTAGACTTAACAGTACTCTTGAAAAACGTATTGGACTTGAAGTAGATATTAGCCGGCAAAAAGACCATTTAATGTTTCAACAATCACGCCTTGCTTCTATGGGTGAGATGATAGGTAATATTGCCCATCAATGGAGACAGCCTCTATCTTCATTAAGTGCTATTATTCAAAATATACGTCATAAAAGTAATAGAAATAAACTTAGTAATGAATTTCTTGAAAATATTACAGAAGATGCTTTAAAGATTGCTTCACAGATGAGCGAAACAATAGATGATTTTAGAAACTTTTTTGAACCAAGTAAAGAAAAAGAGCGTTTCAATGTAAATAGGGCTGTACAAGATACACTAGAGCTATTAAAACCTACACTATTTAATAATGACATTAACATCATCAACAATGAAAAAATAAATATAGATATTTTAGGTTATAAAAATGAACTTTCTCAAACTATATTAAATATTTTCTCAAATGCAAAAGATGTACTCATAGAAAAAATCTCATCAAATAGAGCAATAATGATAGAGATAGCTCTTTCAAAAAACAATAGACATGTTGTAATATCAATTTTAGATAATGGTGGAGGAGTTCTTGATGAAATAATAGACAATATCTTTGACCCATATTTTACAACAAAAGAGCAAGGAAAAGGTACTGGAATTGGACTATACATGTCAAAACAGATAATTGAAACGAATATGAAAGGCAATCTATTGGTAAAAAACTCTACACTTAAATATAATGGGAAAAATTATAAAGGCGCTAAATTTATGGTAGAACTTCCATTAACACTACGATGATGAAATTATTTTTTTTTATATACATTTTAACCTTTGAGCTAAATGCACTAACACTTAGAAACTTTAATGCAGACTTCAAGCAAACTATAACAGATGAATATAATAAAACAATTAGTTATATTGGTTCAATTACAGCACAAAGTCCATCAAATGTAGTATATAACTACACATCACCAATGAATAAAAGCCTATTTCTTCTTGATAGAAAAATAATAATTATAGAAGATGAGCTAGAGCAGGTAATAATACGAAGATTAAAAAGTGAAATAAATTTTTTTGAACTCCTTAAAAGTGCAAAAAAAGATAAAAATGCTACATACATCTCAGAATATAAAGGTTTTACTTTCTATATCAAAAAGAGTAAAGATATACCACAATTTATAAAATATAGTGACGATTTAGATAACACCATACAGATAGAATTTTTTAATATTAAAACAAATATTAAATTAGCAGAAGATATTTTCAAGCCAGATATACCACCATATTATGATGTCATAAAAGAGTAAACGTATAACTTTACGAAAAATCTACTACATTTATCACACCTTCACAACCATTTAGTTATAATCGCGCTAAAAATTTAAGGCTACCTATGAGCGACAAAAAGACCACCTCGTATGAACCAAAAGCAATAGAACAAACTTACTACAAACTTTGCGAAGAGCGCGGTTATTTTGAAACTAATGGAAATAAAAAGATACAAAAAAAGAACAAAAACTTTACAATTATGATGCCACCTCCAAACGTTACAGGACGTTTACATATTGGACATTCTCTTACTTTTACTCTGCAAGATATTTTAGTTCGTTACAAAAGAATGGATGGTTTTAAAACTCTTTGGCAACCTGGGACTGATCATGCCGGTATTGCTACTCAAAATGTTGTAGAGAAACAACTTTTAGCAGAAGGTACTACTAAAGAAGAGTTAGGACGAGAAAAATTTTTAGAGCGTGTTTGGAAATGGAAAGACAAAAGCGGTGGAGAGATGGTTGAGCAACTTCGCTATCTTGGTGTAACACCCGCATGGAGACGTGAACGCTTTACTATGGATGATGGGCTTAAATCTTCTGTTCGTGAAGCTTTTGTAAAACTCTACAATGATGGTCTAATTGTTCGTGGAAACTACATGGTTAACTGGTGTACTCATGATGGTGCGCTTAGTGACATTGAAGTGGAACACGAAGAGCATAAAGGGCATTTTTACCACATGCGTTACCCTTTTGCTGATGGTAATGGGTACATTATAGTGGCAACAACTAGACCTGAGACATATTTTGGCGATAGTGCTGTAATGGTTCATCCTAATGATGAGCGTTACAAAGATTTAGTAGGCAAAAGTCTAAAACTTCCTCTAACTAATAGAGAAATTAAAATTATCACAGATGAACATGTTGATATGGACTTTGGAACTGGAATGGTTAAAGTAACTCCAGCACACGATACAAACGATTATGAAGTTGGAAAACGTCACAACTTAGAATTCATAACCGTTTTTGATGAAAAAGGGATTTTAAACCATTATACTGGTGAATTTGAAGGACTTGAACGCCTTGAAGCTCGTGAAGTAATTGTGAAACGTCTTGAAAAAGAGGGTTTTATAGAAAAAATTGAAGACCACGTTAACCAAGTTGGACACTGTTACCGCTGTAAAAATGTAGTTGAACCTTATATCTCAAAACAGTGGTTTGTAAGAAGTGAAGTTGCACGTCAATCTATTGATAAAACAAATGAAGGTTTAGCTCAATTTTTTCCACCACACTGGATTAATAGCTATAACGCTTGGATGGGTGAACTTAGAGATTGGTGTATCTCTCGTCAACTTTGGTGGGGACATAGAATTCCAGTATATTATTGTGATGAGTGTAATCATGAGTGGGCTAGTACAAATGAAAACACTACAGCGTGTCCTCACTGTAGCAGTGAAAAATTTCATCAAGACCCAGATGTACTTGATACTTGGTTCTCTTCAGCACTTTGGCCATTTTCAACTTTAGGCTGGGGAAATGGTGAAATTGGCAAGGGTGAACTTTTTAATGAAAGTGACTTAAAAGATTTTTATCCAAATTCAATTTTAATTACAGGTTTTGATATTCTATTTTTCTGGGTAGCTAGAATGATGATGATGGGACAAACTTTTCAAAATGAACTTCCATTTAAACATATCTACCTCCACGCTCTAGTTAGAGATGAACACGGAAATAAAATGAGTAAATCTAAGGGTAATGTAATTGATCCACTAAATATGATTGAGACATATAGTGCAGATGTACTACGTTTTACTCTTGCCATTTCAGCAGCACAAGGTCGTGACATTCGCTTAAGTACTGACAAACTTACACTAAATAGAAACTTTACAAATAAACTATTTAACGCTTCACGCTTTCTACTTCTAAATCATGATAGCTTTAAAGACCTTAGTGAAATTAAGATAGTAAGTCCACTTGGCAAATATATGCAAAGTCGTATGAATAAAGCAACTAAAGAGGTAAGGTCTCAACTTGAGCAATACAAATTTAATGACGCAGCGACTACACTATATCGCTATCTGTGGGGAGAATTTTGTGATTGGGGAATTGAATTTAGTAAGGTAGATAAATCTAGCGTCATTGAACTTGGAGCAATTTTTAAACAATCAATGCTCCTTCTTCATCCATTCATGCCATTTATTACAGAGTATCTCTACCATGAACTAAGTGGAACAAATTTAGAAGAATCAGATTCTATTATGATTTCTAAATACCCAGAAAATTGTTCAATAGATGAAGAAGTTGAAGAGCAGTTCATGCTAATTCAAGAAGCGATTATAGCTATTAGAAGAGCTAAAGCACTAGTGGATTTAGCTAATCAAAAAATTGAATATGCGTACATTAAATTATCTTCAGATATTGATAGCTCTACAATAGTTGACTTCATTAAACGTCTTGGAAAAGTTGAAAATATTGAATTTACAAATGAAAAAATTATAGATTCAATTAGTGATGTAAGTGATAATTTAGAAGTTTACATTCCAACTAAAAGCATAAACTTAAAACCCATTCTTGAAAGATTAACGAAACAAAAAGAAAAACTTGAAAAAGAGATTGCAAAAGTTGGTGGAATGCTTTCAAATAAAAAATTTGTAGATAATGCACCAGCTGAAGTTATTGAACAAAACAAAGAGACTTTAACTGAAGCACAAACTAAATTAGAAAAAGTAGACCAAGAGCTGGTTTCACTCTCTTAAGCTCTACTTAAGAGAATGAAACTAAATACTCAAAAACCAGCAGGTATCTGTAACTCTTTTGTCATAACTGCTTTTATACTGTTCCATCTTTCATTTGCTCTATTTTGATATTTTGATGCATTAACACCTTGAGTTAACTCTAATTTATGTTTTTCTAAAGCTACATAATGAATTGCATTGACATTGTAGACACTACTTTTAGAAAAAACATCATTAACATCTTGAACATTTTTCATAGTATCATCAATAAAAAAAATGTTTTTAATATTTGATGATTGAGTTTTGCTAAGAAAAGATTTTAACATCTCACCTTTATTTTGCCCGCTTACAAACATAATACCCTGTTGATAACTAACAGGGCGAGTAACTTTGTAACTCTTTGGAATAAAAGGACTAGCAATACTTGATATGTCACTTTTATTACCCTTTAGTGCATTATTACTTATAAGCTCTAAAAAACTACTATTTTGTGAATCTTTTAAAGGTACTTCCAAATTTAAAAATTGACTTGATGTAGCAGACATGGTATCTGTTCCACGAGCTGTTAAGACTAATAGTTTTACTCCAGATTGTGTGAAGTCTTGCAAAATATTAGGTATCTCTTTTTCTGTATAGACCATATCATTCATAGAAAAAAGAAGAGTAGAAATATTTAATAAATCGTTAAAACTATTTGCAACTTTGTACGAAGAGTTTGTATCTAAAAGTTCATCTTGCCAGCTAAACCATGCAGGTCCACCTAAGTATTGACATTTATCTATATCATCTTGCACAGGACAACTCATCATTGTCAGTGTGTCATCGTCATCCATTACTACAAGGGTATGTGGTAAGTTTTTTGAACCGAGACTATTAACAATTTTGCTAAACTCTCTAAAGCTATCTACCGATGTAATCTTACTATCAGCAGATGCTCCATTAATGAAAAACAAAACTATAATACTTAAAAATATACTAAAATTTCTCATACTGCTCTCCAAGTTAAACTTATTAAATCACGATTTATATGATTGCATAATTGATAGTTGTGCAAGCTCTGTATAAAATGGTGGTAAATTCATAATAACACTGCTTAACTCTTCTGTAGTACCTTCTGTTGGTTCATTAAAGTATTGCAAGTTTGCAGGAAAAATTTGTGGCACAGGTCCTTCCATTGTAGAACCATATGCACCTAAAGTCATTATAGTTGTTGTCTCATTAGGATTTGGTGCATGTAAAAATACAAATGTTCCATACTTTGGATGAGTCAAAGATTTCGTAGCCTCTTCTCTTGTTGTTATATTATCCATAAGATTAAATCTTATCATTGCATAGGCTTGAGTTGTATTCATAAAAGATGTATGAACAGGACTCACTGAAAAAATATCTGGCAAACATAAAATAACATTACCAAATGGGTCTATAAAAGCGATTGAGTTTTTTGCACCATCTTCTGCATTTTTAACTTTTACAAGTAAGTCATAAAGTTCTTTTGTAGGTAGACGAGGAGATGGTATTTTCATCTTAAATGCATCTGGATAAACTTTTCTATACTCTGTCTTAACCGCAGAAGTATCTGGTAAAAGTGCAGGGTCTATAAGATCTTCTGGTGCTAGACCTGAATCTGAACTATTATCTCTTACTGTATCTACACTCGCTTGAAAAATGTCACCACAACCAACTAATAGTTGAGAGGCAACTGTAGTATCTTTAAAAGCAACATCAGAGCCACCCACATAATTACGAACATACATAGCTGGGTCAATACCATCAACTCCACAAGCGTAATAACCAAATCTTGACTTAGCAAGAGGACGTAAATTCACAGGTAAATCTTCAAATGAAAATGTCTCATCATAGTTAATACCAGCAAAATCATCAATTGCAACAACGGCAACATTAAAACCAACAGTCAACAATGCACCTGCACACATTGCACATGGATCAAGACTTGTGACAAGAGTTAAATTTTCAGGTTCTGGTAAATTAAGCGCCTCTTTATTAGCATAATACCAATAAACTAGTTGTCTCTCACCATGAGCTGTAGGATCATATGTAAAAGTTTTATCTGTGCCTATTAATGGTTTAAGAACATTATTGTGCATTGCCTGAATTACTTTACCAGTCGCATTATCAATAATACAACCTCCAACTGGGAAAGTACCCTGCTGTGCTGCTTGCATTGCTTCACTCAAAACAGCTGAAGCTGCTTCACTAGAGTTATTAACAGTTGTCCATACTTTAGTCATATTGTCCATACATAATTCCTTATTGAGTTATTTTAAAATAATTAAAATAAAATAATATCTTAATTAAAAAGACATAGTATATGAAATAAACTTAATTTTATATAATAAATAATATTTTAATAAATTAAATTTTGATTAAGTATTAGACTATATAGTGCATGTATGTTCCTACAATATATTTTGGATTATCACCAATAACTGGGTTAGCTTTATGCCACCAATTCCACATAGGAGGAAAAAGAATCATGTTTCCTTGCTGTGGTTTTACACTCAATTTAATTTGAGTAAAATCAGTTTCGCCACCTTCAAAATTGTCATTTAAATAGATAAAAAGTACCAAAAAACGTCTTGCTGTCTCATGATTAGTTACATCAACATGCTCATCAAACATATCATTAGAATTTGGCATATACCGCTTCATCCTAATAGGTTCTAATGTAAAATTTTGAGGCCATTGATGTGGCTGAATATTATGTTCTTTTTTATATTGTGAAATTGCATCTAAAAATAATACCCTTAACATACTATTCTCTTTTTCAAACTCTCTATTTTCAGAAAAATTTATTTGAGTAAATTGCATTTTCCATTTATCATCTTCATTAATATTCTTCTTATTATCATGAAGTTTATCATTTTTTTCAAATTTTTCAATTAATAAATTACATGAGTCTTTATCTAGTACATGTTTAAATAAAGTAATATACTCTTTCATAATTTTTCACTCACCTTACACTCATTCCCTCATCCATATACTTAATAAGTGGATAAATAAAGAACTCTATAACACGCCGTTTACCAACTTTAAGTTCAGCCGATACACTCATTCCTGAATGAATTTCGTGTTTCTCTCCATTTTTTGACTTCAAAAACTTTTCTGAGGGCTTAATATAAATCTCATACACTGCACCTAACTTTTCATCTTCTAGTGAATCATCAGATATGTGTGTAACATTACCACTTAGCAATCCGTATTTTTGAAAATTATACGTGTCTATTTTTATAGCACTATGCATCCCTTTTTTTATAAAACCAATATCTTGATTTAATACAGTAGCTTGTATTATTAATGGGGCATCTTTTGGAATAATTGAAATCAATTTTTCTGCTGGAGTTACTACACCTCCTACAGTATGAACCAACAACTTACCAACATAACCATCTACTGGAGATATAATATTTTGTTTAAGACGCCTGAACTCTATAGCATCAATTTCAACTTTTAGTGTAGTAGCCTCTTTTCTTTTTTGTGTCAACTCCTCTAAAAGACGCTTTTGATACTCCTGGGCAACTAATTTTCTTTGCTCATATAATTCAGATAATTTAGCACGAAGTTCTGAAATTGTATGCTCTTTAATTTTAATCTGTTCTTGATACTCTATAACTTGATCATGGAGCTTATCAAAGTCATCTTTAGCAATAATATCTATGACTTTAATCAATCTATCTTCTCTTTGTTGTAAACTAAATAACATTTTGATTAAACGTTCTTGATCACTTAATGAACCCTCAATTTGTTCTTTAACTTGTGAAATCTGTTCTTCAATTAGTTGAGTTTGTTGAGCAAAAGATAGTTTTGTTGTAGAGTATATTAATTGCTGTGTTGCTACTATAGAGCTATCATGACAAAAAGCTGGAACTTTAAACTCTTTTTTTGCTATCAACGCCTCTAATCTAGCTATCTCAACTTCAAAATGCGATAAATTTTTACGTTTAGATTCAATGTTTGTATCATTTACACTAGGATCAATTGCAATTAGTAAATCTCCTTTACGTACGAATTCACCATCTTTAACTAAAATAGCACTTATGACTCCTGTCTCAATTGGTTGAAGCATTTTAATTTCACCGTGTGGAATTAATTTTCCACGAGCTGTTACAACAACATCAATTTTTGCAACATATAGCCATATCGCCATTACTGCTAAAAATGCTAAAATAACCCACAGTAGAGTACGACCTAAAGGGCTAAGTGGACGCTCTTCTATTTCAACTAATAGAGGTCTAAATTCATGCTTATCTTTTATATTTGAAAATTTCAAGATACACCTCCTTGCATCATATAGAGCCTATGGTAATATCCTTTTTGAGCCATTAACTCATCATGTGAACCACGTTCAATAATTTGACCCTTCTCAAGAACTAAAATAACATCACAATCTCTTACTGTTGAGAGACGATGTGCGACAATAAATATTGTTTTGCCTTTTTTAATACTGTTCATATTTTCACTTATAATACGTTCTGATTCATAATCCAATGCGGACGTAGCCTCATCAAAAATTAAAATACTTGGATTAATTAATAGTGCTCTTGCAATTGCTATACGTTGACGTTGTCCACCTGAGAGTGCAGTCCCACGCTCTCCTACTTGAGTATCATAACCCTCAGGAAGTTCAGATATAAATTCATGTGCGCCCGCAATTTGAGCTGCTTTAATAATATGTTCCATAGGTGCATCAGGGCGGGCAAGAGTAATATTTTCTTGTATAGAACCACTAAATAGATAATTTTCTTGTAAAACTACCCCTATATGATTACGTAACCATTTAGGATTCATATGGCGAATATCAACTCCATCAATATATATAGTGCCAGAGTTTGGAACATAGAGGCGTTGAATTAATTTTGTTACCGTACTTTTTCCACTACCACTTCGTCCAACTAATCCGACACTACTACCTGCTAGAAATTCACCATTTAAAGTATCAAGAACTATTGAAGCGTCCGCTCCATACGAAAAGCTAAGATTATCAAACTTTACATGACCACTAACAGATGATAGTGTAATAGCTTTAGCATTTTTTTGCTCTGTTGGAGTATTAAGAATATCACCTATTCTATCTACAGACAAAAGAGTTTGCTGAAATTCATTCCATAAATTAACTAAGCGTAAAATTGGTCCACTAAATTGGTTAGCAAACATCTGAAATGCAATTAATTGACCTACACTTAATTTATTTGCAAGTACTAGTGTCACACCAACATAAAGCATAGAGATTGTCATAAGTTTTTGCAAAGCACCTGAGATTCCACCTAAAATATTTGAAAGATTAGTAAGGTTAAATCCAGAGTTTACATAATTGGCTAAGTAATCTTCCCACTTACGTTGCATAGAACCCTCTAACGCCAAAGATTTTACTGTCTGAACACCTGTAACTGCTTCAACTAGATAAGCATTAGATTGAGCACCCATTTGAAACTTTTGCTCAAGGCGACGACGAAGTTCTGGAGTTATCAATAGATAAAGTATGGCAATAATAAACACAAATGCTAATACTATCATCGTAAGTTTTACACTATAAAGGAGCATTACAGCTACAAATACTCCTGAAAAAAGTACATCTATAATTAATGTGACTGACTTATTGGCAATAAATTCACGAATTTGATCTAACTCTCTTACTCTTGCTATAATATTACCAACTTTACGTTTTTCAAAATAGATTACTGGTAAAGCTAAAAGATGATAAAAAAGTTTAGCCCCTAATTTAGCATCTATTTTAGATGTAGTATGAGCAAAAATATAATTTCGTAATAAGTTTAACATCAATTCAAATATTGCAACTATTACAAATGCAATTGCTAAAACATCTAGTGTTGTCATTGAACGATGCACTAATACTTTATCTAAAATTACTTGTGTAAAAAGTGGTGCAACAAGTCCAAATAGTTGCAATACAAATGATGCAATTAAAACTTCACCTATTACTTTTTTATATTTTAAGATTTGATGAAAAAACCAACCGAATCCAAATCGAATCTGTTGACTAAATATTCTATGTTTAAGAACAATTACTTTACCACTAGAGACTTCATTAAACATTTCAAAACTCATTGTATATGGCTCTTTTGCTGTAGAGTCAAATACCAATAACTCCTTTTTCTCTTCATTCGCTTGAATAATACTAAAATAGGTATCATCATTTTTGAGTACAATCATAGGAAGTGGATAATTTCCAATTATTTTTTCAATAGGTAATTTTTTAATTGCTGATTTAAAACCCTGCCCTCTAGCTATTCTAGTTAGTTCCTCAATAGATGGTTCATTCTCACTTAACGCATACTCTTTTATAATTGCTCTACTGTCAATTGCAATGTGATTTAATTTTCCTGCTACTTCTAAGGCTGTTAATGCTGATTGCACTCATTGACTCCTATTTGTAATATTTCTAACTTTGCATACGCTTTAGCGCTATCTATCTGCTCTAATTTAAGGTTTAATCTACGTTGTAATTGTTCAATTTCAACTTGTATAGTACTAATGCTACCTACTCGTCGCCCTTTTCTCAGGCGTTGCATCATAAATAATTTTTCATTAGTCTCATTTAATAATGCTTTCTCTTTTATCTCCACTTCATTTAAATGTGTAATGCGCAAATGTGCCATTTTTACGCTTGTATCAAACTCACGATTTTGTAAATCTTTCTCTTCATTAAGCCGTCTTAATTCATACTCTAAACGTTCAGCTTCAGAGTTATGTTTAAAACCTTCAAAGAGATTCCACCTAAGCATAAACCCAACACTCCAGCTTTTTTTATCTAAAGCTCTTGTAGCTTCTTGCCAGCTATTTACATCAGAACCAAAAAGGTAGTAATTTGAATATGCCGAAAGCTTTGGCATTAAAGTTCTATTGTGCAAAGAAATTTCCTCTTTTTTTTGATTAATTTTATGTTGTTGTTTTAAGCCACGTGCGCTATCGTTAAAGGAAGGGTTGTAGAGTCTATTATTTTGAACTATTGGTAAAAGTATGTCAGTATTACTATCTAGTTCAATATGGCTTAATTTTGAAAGTTCTAATAAATCATCTTGATATTGCATTAATGAATTTTCAATATCACGTTCCATATCAATTATATCAATTGCTTCATCACCTAAATCAATTTTAGAGTACTGCCCAGCTCTATATAATCTCTGTTTAACTGAGTACAACTCTTTTCGTAACTTTAATAGTTCAGCCTGCATAACTTGCTGTATTGAGGCTTTTCTAGCACTACTAAAACGCTCTAAAATATTATTAAATAAATCTGTCTGTTCTTCGCACCACAAAAGCTTTTTAATCTTAACATCTTGTTTAGCTAAAACAATTTGCTTAGCTTTAATACCAAACTGATAAAGCTCATAATTCATGTTCAATGAGAGTGAATTTTGCCAATTAGTTCCATTACTAATTACGGTATTACCAACAGACTCTATACCAGAAAGCCCATCAGCTAAATCTTTTCTATATTCACTGTTATAACTCAATGAAAGAGTTGGATAATATATAGAGTAGAGGCTCTTTAGGCGTGCTGCTTCAATTAGCTCATCACTCTTTCGTATCTTTAAAAGGTTTGAATCTTTTGTGGCAGATTCAAGTAATTGATTATATGTTATCTCATTAGCATACAAGGAGATAATTAAAACTAGTAGTATTAAAATAAATCTCATTCAAACTACTTTAAACCATCAGTACTATTCCAAGCGGAGTTAATTATCTGCATCATTGTTTCATTATCTCTAATGTGATTATTGTTTTTCATAGATACTCCATTATCTTTTGAATAAGCAGTAAGCTGTTGAATAAGTAGATCTATGTCTGTAGAGGTTAAATAACTTCCATCGCTTAACTCTAAGCGTTCTATCTGCATTTTTGTATTGTTTTGATTGTGAATAGTTACTGTTTTTTTATTTCCATATTGAATATCTAAATTACCATGTCTACTCATAACAAAACTAATATCTTCTTTAGTAATACCATCACCAAACTGTAATGTATCATTACCAGCATCTACGAATTTCCATTTTTTATTTACTCTATCGTATATATCAGTCTTTTCACTTTTACTGTCTACAATGTAAGTATCATCACCAGCCTCTCCGTTTAAAGTATTTTTTCCTTCTCCTGCATAAAGTGTATCATTTCCTTCTGCTCCATAGAGTCTATCATTTCCAGCTCCACCTTTTAGTGTATCATTACCATGACCTCCACTTAATGTGTCATTTCCTATTCCACCTGAGAGAAAATCATCATCATCTCCACCATATAATCTATCATTCCCAGTTCCACCTATAAGTGCATCATTACCATCACCTCCATAGAGCCAATCATTACCACTGTCTCCAAACAGACTATCATTACCAGTTGAGCCAATTAGTACATCACTTTTATCTCCACCTATTAAAGTATCGTCTCCTGCAAATCCTTCCAAATAATCATATTTATCTTCACCAAAAATAACGTCATTTCTATTTGCACCTTGAATCCAATCAGTTTTTTTAGAGCCTATAATTAAATTATTAATATCATCTTTACCTTTTGCATAACCGTACCACCTTTTACCAGAGATTGTACTAATAGCATTTTTATCTAAACTAATGATTCCCTCATTTGTAATAAGCCTATCAACCCCTGCTTCTATCTGAACAAAATAATCTTTAATAGTTATGCTTCCTTTATTCTCTACATTTAATAACAAGTCATTTTCATCTCTAGTAAGTTGTAGTTCATCATGACTAATATTTTTAAGTACTAATTCATCATCACCACTTGTATCGTCAATGATTAAATCTCCTTCTTCATAAATATAGCCCTTAACAGTAAATTGTAATGTTGTTGTGACAACACCACCGTTACCATCATTAACAGATATTATTGCACTATCTTCACCATTAAAACTAGCATTTGCTTTATAAGCCCATGTACCTTCATTATCTATTGTTAATGTCCCATTAGCTGGTTGTGTGTCTACTTTGTATGTTAAAATATCTTCTTCTATATCTTGTGCTTCTATTTTTCCATTAGCTTCTCTTGCATTTACTAGAGTAACTACTTCACTCTCTTCTACAGTAGGAACATCGTTAACACTTTCTATAGCAAAGCTAATATGTGAGCTAGAAGAGAGACCATATTCATTTGTTACGGTAATGGTGAATGCTTCATCTCCATAATAATTTTCATTAGGTGTATATGTTGCAAGTCCGCTTTTAGAATCAATACCTACAGTACCATGTAAGGGATTTGTACCAATACTATATGTTAAAGTACTATGAATGGCATCAGTTGCTTCAATAGTTCCACTATACTCTTGATCTTCAAGTGTATTCCAATCATAGTTTTGAACTTCTGGTGCAGATACTTTTACATCAAACATCAATCTCTTAGTAACAGTACCACCATTACCATCATCTACAGTTACAACTGCTGAATCTTCACCCATATAAAGAGCTTCTACACCGTACACCCATGCTCCATTTTCATTAACGTTTACTGTTCCATGTTCAGCTTGTGTAGAAATACTATATGTTAATTTGTCACCATCCTCATCAGTAGCTTCTACTTCTCCTAACTGCTCACGCACATCTTGGAGAACAAATGCTTCTATTTCTGTAGCAATAACAGGTATATCATTAACAGCTTGGATTTCAAATGTTAACGTACTAGTTGTGCTTAAATCATATTCGTTTGTGACTTTAATGATAACTGTATCGCTTCCATTGTAATCTTGATTTGGATTGTAGCTCCAAACTCCAGCACCATTTACACTAAATGCTCCGTTAGTTGAAGAATTAAGCACTTCATAGGTCAATGCTCCGCCGATTGGGTTTATGACATTAAGTGTACCCTCTGAACTATTATCTTCTAGTAGGTTATTCTCACTATTTGCTAGGGTTGGAGTTGAGACTTTTGCTTTAAAATTTAGTATAGTAGTAACGCTTTCGCCATTTCCATCGTCTATAGTGATAGATGCACTATCTTCACCCACATAAAGAGCATTAATACTATAGTTCCATGAGCCTGCCTCATCTAGCGTTAGTGTTCCATGTTCTACATCTGAATCTATTGTGTAGGTTAGAGTGTCACCATCTGCATCACTTGCTTCAATTTGTCCAGATAATTCTCTGATGTCTTGGAGTATTATCTCTTCGCTCTCTATTACTGTTGGTGCTTGGTTACTGTTTAGCTCTATTAGTTCAGTTAGACTCAAACTATCACCATTGTAAAATTCAATATTTTCAATAGCGAAACCATCTTGTTGGTAGTTACTTATAATTATGCTATCTCTTAACTCTTGTGGTCTATCTTTGTCATAACTGAAGTTTATTATGATGTCTTCACCTGAGTTTGTAAAACTGACATCTTTTGTTGTTATATCTTTACCAAACATGATAGTATCGTACCCTTGTGAATCTGTTATGACATCTCTTCCATCACCTATATCATAGAGGTAAAAGTCATCTCCTGCTTCACCGATTAATATGTCATCACCAACCCCACCGGCTAGAGTGTCATCCCCACTTCCCGCTGCTAAAAGGTCATCACCTGTTAGTCCTTTTAAAAAGTCATCTCCTGCTTTTGCATAAAGTGTCTCATCTGCGCTCGCTCCATAGAGTAGGTCATTAAACTCACCACCACTTAGCTCTCCGTTTTCATCTAAAACTCTTAAAGTTAGTTCATCGCTATCTCTTACATTTACAAGTAAATTATACACAGCGTCCCTATTTAAAACTGTGCCATCTGAAAACTCTATGGTTTCAATAAGTCCTGTTGCATTAAACCAATTCTTTATTCGGATTTGGTCATCTAAAGATTTTAGTGGCAAATCATCTTCCACACTTTCTCTTACGCCAATTAAAAGATCATCAGTACCTCTATCCCATTTAAGAAGGATTTGCCCTTGTTCAATAGTCCCACCAAAGCGTAAAACATCTACTCCTACTCCACTTACATCTTGATCATCAATTATGTCTTTACCACCACCTATATTATAAATGTATATATCATCACCATCTTCACCAATTAAAGTTTCATCAGCATGCGTACTAGTGAGTGTGTCATTATTGGTAATGGTATTGCTAGTGTCATAACTAAACCAAACATCACGCACTAAACCTTCCGCGCTTAAACCTTGGTAGTTTGTCTCATTGGTTATGATGTTGCCATTTTCCAAAAGCTGTTCAAAAGTGCTATCTTCTTTATTTAGGTGAATAGCGGTTACAGTACTAAGAGACAGTGCGCTTAACTCACCTGTATTTGTTTTTCCATCAGAATTACTGTCTTTCCATAAGAGAAGTTTAGAGAAATCACTGTCTTTACTGTTGATGATTCCATCGCTATTAGAATCATATTTGGATAAAGCTTCATAACCATCCGTTGCGAGTGTTCCATTAGGAAGTTTGGTAAAGTTACCAAATAGTTCGCTACCGTCTGTTATTTTCCCATCATTGTTTAAATCTACTGCTAAAAGAGCGTCACCTGACTCAACCCATGCAGTATGTGAACGGTTGCCATCTGCGTCATAGTCGAAGTAGGTGTTGGAGTTTTCTAGTGTGGTGGAGGTTATGAGGTTGTGATTTAGATCTAGGACTATTGGGGCGGTAGTGCTAGTAGTTTCACTGTTTGCTACGTTTTCTATAGCTGTTGAGTCCATACTTGCATTCACATCATCCACAAACTTAAATGTCTCAATACTATTATTAGTCCTACTCCAATCTGTAATCGTAATCTTGTCACTTAAATCCTCAAACGCTATACCCTCTTCTTTAAGAGCTACTATTAGATTAGTATTATCTGTTTTTATGATTAGGTCATCTTGACTGATACCTTCACCAAACTGTAGAATATCGTTACCTGCATTTTGAATATTAGTGCCATACCGATGAGGAATATAATCAAACATTGTATCTTTACCATCTCCACGATTAAAGAGATAAGTATCATTACCCCATGAGCCGTGAAGTATATCTTCTCCAACTCCGCCACTTATCGTATCATTTCCTCTATTCCCATCAATTGTATCATTGCCTGCTCCGCCTTCTATTATGTCATTTTGTTCTGAACCATAAATAGTATCATCACCATCTGTAGCAACCATAGATATAATCTCAATAACACTAATTTGAGTTCCATCCACAAACTTAAATGTCTCAATACTATTATTAGTCCTACTCCAATCTGTAATCGTAATCTTGTCACTTAAATCCTCAAACGCTATACCCTCTTCTTTAAGAGCTACTATTAGATTAGTATTATCTGTTTTTATGATTAGGTCATCTTGACTGATACCTTCACCAAACTGTAGAATATCGTTACCTGCATTTTGAATATTAGTGCCATACCGATGAGGAATATAATCAAACATTGTATCTTTACCATCTCCACGATTAAAGAGATAAGTATCATTACCCCATGAGCCGTGAAGTATATCTTCTCCAACTCCGCCACTTATCGTATCATTTCCTCTATTCCCATCAATTGTATCATTGCCTGCTCCGCCAAATAAAGTATCATTACCTATATTCCCATCAACTGTATCATTACCTGCTCTAGCGTTTATTACATCATCTAACTCTGACCCAAAAATATTATCATCGCCATCTGTAGATACTAAAGATACCATCTCTGTAGCACTAATACTCGTACCATCAAAAAACTTGAATGTTTCGATACTATTATTAGCCTTCATCCAATCTGTAATTGTTATTTTATTGTTAAGATTCTCAAACGCTATATCATCTTCTTTGAGAGCTACGATTAGGTTATTAGCATCTATTTTTATGATTAAATCATCTTGGCTGATGCCTTCTAAAAACTGTATCGTGTCATTGCCAGCATAGTCATATATTATATCTTGACCATCACCATTGTTAAAGATATAAGTATCATTACCCTGCCCACCATCGATAATATCATTTCCCTCTCCACCTTTTAAAATATCATTCTCATTATTGCCACTAATCGTGTCATTACCTAAACCTCCATCAATGGTGTCATTGCCACTCCCACCAGTAATAATGTCATCACCTTTGCCCGTATATATTGTTTCATCACTTGCGGTACCACTAAATGTATTATCTTCATCACCGTAAATATAGTAGCGATTAAATGTCCAATTATCATGAAAAGATATCTCTTCATAGATTCCATCTTTATCTATTATTACTTCTTCACCATCACCAAATACAATCTTTTCTATACCTCTATTAGGATTTTTCCAATCTTTTATGAGAACTGCATCTTGTAACTCTTCATAAGTATCATGAGCACCCTCTATTTTAATAATAAGGTTATCCCCATTGACACCTATTGTCACATCACTCTTTGTAATGTATGAAGAAAAATATAGGGTATCATCCCCTGCGTCTATCTCTATGTCATTGTAGTAACCCACATCATCAATAACTACAGTAAAGTTGCCACGATTGTATACATAAGCATCATTACCTTTATCACCTCTTAATATTGAGCCAGGTGCTGAAAACAGAGCGCCCTCTATGCTTATATCTACAAATGTACCTGCTATCTCTGTGTTAGACCAAACAGTACCATCACTAAAGCTAAAATTTTCAATATTATTATCATGATTAAACCAGCCAGAAATAGTTATTTTGTCACTCAGCTCATCAATACTTTTACTAACTTCTTTTAAACTAACAATCAAATCATATCCATCTTGTTTAATAATCAAATCATCTTTAGTAATACCTTCTGCAAATTCTAAGGTATCACTTCCAATGATGTCTAAAATGTTATCTTTACCGTCACCTCGTGCAAAAATATATGTATCATTTCCTATACCTCCTTGTAAGTTATCATTACCTATTCCACCTATTAATTTATCGTTTCCGACTCCTGCATCTACAGTATCATTCCCCTCACTTGCGTTTATAGTGTCATTTCCACCCACTGAGATTATGATATCATCTCCTGCACCACCATCTATTGTGTCATTTCCATTCTCTGTAATAACAGTGTCATTTCCACCTAACGCATTTACAGTCGTATCTTGAGAATTAAAGATTAGATAATCATCACCCTCTGTTCCTATTTGAATCTCATCAAGCCGTAGCTGAGTTCCATCACTTAACTCAAAGTTTTCTATACGTGTATTACTATCTTTCCAATTATCAAGCGTAATAACATCACTCAAATCATCAAATGGTATCCCATCTTTTTTGAGTCCAATAAGTAGATTATTTCCTTGTGCTTTAACCACTATATCATCTTTAGTAATATCTGTTCCTAATTTAAGTGTGTCAATTCCTGCTTTGTCTATTACAATATCTTTACCACTTCCTTGCTCAAATAGATAGGTGTCATTACCACTTCCACCATCTAATCTATCTGCTCCTATGCCGCCATCGAGTATGTCATTTCCGATACCTGCGCTTAATATATCTTGACCTGCTCCGCCACTAAGAGTATCATCCCCACCATTAGAATATATGGTGTCATCTCCTGCACCACCATCTATATTGTCATCCCCACTTCCAGTTGTAACACTATCATCTCCACCAAATGCGTTAACTATTGTATTTTCATCACCAAATATCAGATAGTCATTCCCCTCTGTTCCTTGCAATATTTCATCTAAACCAATTTGAGTTCCATCAGCTAGTGTAAAATTCTCTATGCGATTATTAGAATTAAACCACTCTTTCATAGTGACTTTATCGCTTAACTCTTCAAAAGTTTTACCCTCAATTTTTAGTGCAATAATGAGGTCATTTCCTTGGGTTTTAACGTCAAGGTCAGCTTTTGTTATGCCTTCATCAAATTTAAGAGTGTCATTTCCAGCGCTACCTTGGTAATTGTTACCATAGCGGTAATCATCATAAATGATGTCTTTGCCGTCACCTCTAGCAAACAGATAGGTATCATTACCTAATCCACCTTCTAGTGTGTCATCTCCAGTTGCACCTATTAATGTGTCATTACCATTTTCTCCTTGAAGGGTGTCATTGTCTGCCCCACCGTCAATGGTATCATCTCCTGTTCCGCCTATAAGTGTGTCATTGCCATCTTGCCCCTTAAGAGTATCAGCACCACCATTTGAGGATAAAGTATCATCACCACTTCCACCTGCTAATGTGTCATTTGCGCTACCTGTTTCAATTGTGTCATTGCCACCTAATAAATTTATATTAATTTTACTATCACCATACACTAGATAATCATCTGATTCAGTAGGTTGCTGAACTTCATTAAGAATAACTTCAGTTCCGTCACTCAAAAGGATATGCTCAATTCTGTTATTTGAATTTAACCACTCTTTTAATGTAACAACATCACTTAATTCATCAAAGCTTTTACCTTCTTGTGCGATACCAATAAGTAAATCATTTGAACCTTGTTTAACAATAGCAATCACATCCTCTTTATTAACACCTTCACCTAATTTAAGTGTATCATCACCAGCATTCTTTTGTAATCCGTTGTTGTGCCCATATTTATAATCATCATACACAATATCTTTACCATCACCGCGATTAAAAATGTACAAATCATTGCCTAAGCCTCCTTGTAACAAATCGTCACCAGAACCGCCTTTTAAGCTATCATTTCCTGCTCCTGAAGTAAGTGTATCATCCCCTGTTCCGCCTATTAAGGTGTCATTTCCGCTACCTGATGTTATTGTGTCATTACCATCTTTAGCATCAACAATTACAGAGTTATTTCCATATTGCAACACATCATCTAAATCTGTGCCTTTTAAAAACTCATCTAAAAAGATTTGTGTGCCATCGCTTAATAAAATATTTTCCAATTGATTAACGCTATTCTTCCAATTCTTAATAACGATGGTGTCACTAAGCTCATCAAATGTTTTTCCCTCTTCATTAATGGCTATGATGGCATCATCACTATCTTTATTCATTGAGACTAAGATGTCATCTTTTGTAATTCTTTCACCTAACTGAAGGGTATCACTACCTGAACTGTCCATAATGCTATCTCTTCCATCACCTCTGTTATAAATGTAGGTATCATTTCCCTCTCCTGCATCTAAGATGTCGTTGCCTAGTGCACCTTGTAAAATGTCATTACCACTTTCTCCAAAGAGGGTGTCATTACCAGCCCCACCAATTAAAGTATCATCACCACCAAGTGCATGGATAGTATCATCTCCATCTTGTGCGTTTATGATGTCATTATTATTGGTTAAATCTACATTATCATCTTTATTTGTCACAAAGTGTTCGCTGATGAGCGTTGAAACATCTAATTGTCTTCCATCTGAAAATACAATATCTTCTATTCGGTGGTTTGTGCTTTTCCAATCTTTAAGTGTTATTACATCACTAAGCTCATCGTAACTTTTTCCATCCTCTTTTACAGCAAGGATTAAATCAGCACCGTTTGCTTTAATGGTGATATCTTCTAAAGCAATACCCTCTAACTGTAGTTTATCGCTTCCGCCTCCATCATAGATGGTATCTTTGTTATCACCTTTATTGTAGATGTATGTGTCATTTGCCCCATATCCTAAGATAACATCATCACCCTTACCAGCTAAGATAGTAGAGCCTTTGGAGAGGATTACCTCATTAGTATCTGTCCCTAAAACTAGTGAGCTTTCATTAATGTTTTGCTGTAAAGAGTTTATGTCAAATGTATCTAGGTTACCTTTATAAAAGTGTGCGCCATTTGGCTCGAATACGTGTACTGTTAATTGGTCACTTAGTATCTGTGATACGAATGTTTTTAAAAGGTTGTTCTCTATTGCGTTCGTCACTTCTGTTGCATTGAAGTCTAGGAATGTTGTCTCTAGGGCGTTTATTGTGGAAGTTAGAAATAGTTTTTTTTCTAGGGAGGTTCCTTGGTTGTTTAGGTAGTTTATAATGCTACTATTTAGTGCATTACTATCTTGTACTACATATTCATCTAAACCTAAATGATACCCTATGCCATCAAGCTCACTAGTATAAAATGTTTTTAAAGCAAAAAAAGCTTTATTTCTATTTGCAAAATCTTCATAAAAATTATTTAATGCCACCAAATTGTATATAGCACTATTGTCATTGCTATATGTTTGTCCATTTGCTTGTTTTTTTGCATTTGATTCAAGAGTAGCTTCTATTCTTGTGGTAAATTGATTCACTGCACTAAAACGTTCATATATCCATACTTTTTCATCTGCTTCGCTGATAGTTGGCGGGGTATCTAGGTTATATTTTACTTGTAATGTCTTTTGCAGTGCGGTAAGTCCTGACCACCCTTGCATAAACTTATCAAATTCTCCTGATACTTTTGTAATATCTTGTGCATATTCTTTGGCTAATATTTTAAAATCTTCATCTAAGTTATATCTATAAAAACTATTCATAACTAAGCCATAACCACGAAGGTTAGCTAAAGGTACAGTTATTACATCCAAGTCAAGGTCTGGCAAATCTTCAGGATCAACTACAGAAATTCGCTGGTCAAATGCCAACTGAACATCAGCAGCGAGTTCTAGATTATTTTCACTATCTGTATAGTGTGAAGCCTCACTTATTAGGTTTCCATTTATCTCTATATTTGTCTCAATTGCGTTAAGGTCTATAGACTTTACACCTGCTTCTTTCAAGCTAAACAATTCATCTTCACTAGAGCGTCCATCTGCATTTTTATCTTTCCATATTTGAAGACGGTTAAAAAGTTCATCTCTTTTATCTATTTTTCCATCATGGTTTGAATCTATTAGTTCAGATAATTATGTAAAACCGCTTTTGGTCATATTACCAAATACTTCACCAATGCCATCAATACGGCTATTTTCATTTTTATCATAAACTAAAAGTGCATCATTATCTTTAATCCAACCAACTTTTTCACGTATGCCATCGCCTGTAATATCAAAAAATGCTGATGAGTTTGCTAGCGAATAGGTATCTATAAAACCATCTTTATCCATGTCTAGTGCTAATGGGTCGTGGCGTGGTGGGTCTAGTGGGGCTATAGATGGGGCATTATCGCCACTTGTTTCATTGTTGTCTGGAGTGCCGTTGTTATCTACGTCTGGGGACAATTTCTCACCAACTAAGTCCGTAATTTCTGTATTAAGAGTATCTATTGTTTTTTGAAATTTCACTTCATCTAAATACCACTTTTCTTTTAAAAAAGTACCTACATTATCACCTGAAAAATCAGCAACATTTTCAGATTCTCCTAATAAATCAAAATAATCTTTTAAAAATTTATTTGCAACTTCACCTGCCAATTTATCTGTTACAGTATAAGCTAAAGCATCAAAGAAATTTGCCCAATACTCAATTTCCATATTCACACCATTAGCAGTTCCTCCACTTTTAAATGATTCATCCATAAGTTCATCAAATCTACTATTAAATGTATTTAATCCCGTTATAACTTCTAATGCTCCACCAATTTTCATTTTTTTCCATCCTTTTCTATGTAATCACAATTTATTTTAAGATTTAGTACGTTTTTTACTTTTTTATCTAAATTATTAATGATTTTTTCATTAGGCATATAGATGTACATAGTTTGCCTATTAATAGTTCTTCGTTGCATTGATGATTTTGAATACGGCTGTATAAGTTCTGCTAGTTTTGAAAAACTTATCAATTGACTATTTCGATATTTTCTATCATTCTGACAATCAAACACATCATTATTAACCTTATAAAACAAAATAAATGATGTGATAATAAACAAGTCATCATAATGACTTCTATATGGACCATACCATCCTTGGTTAGAATTCATAACACGTTTGTATTGAGTAGTATAACTTATCCTATACTCTTGAAACATAGTATTTTGCCATTCATAAATATTCTCAAATCGTTTAAATATCTCATGATTTGTACTAACTAACTCCATATTCTCTTTCCTAAAAAGTGACCCATCAGGAAACAGATGAAATTCAAAAACATAAATATGAATTAAATCTATATATGTTTTTAAAACATCTTCACTTATATCAGCTGTCACTCTGTCATTTGTTTTATATAATGATAAAATTTTTATATTTTCATATACCTTATCAACAAACTCTTTTGAAAACTCCTCTCCATATCTACGTGCCAAACTTCCATATGCTCCACGAACTGAATGATTATATGAGCTAGCTTCAAACATATCAAACCATATAGCTCGTTCTGCTTCATCTTTTGGCAACTTATCTATCGCTTTATGGTAGAAATAATCTCTTGGTGCTTTAAAAGGGTATAGTATGGGGTTTTGAAAATCAATTCTAGTTACTCGAATAAAGAATGTGTAATAAACATGGAACATAACCGCATTAACAATCTCTTTGCGTGCCTCTTTTAAATGTGTAGGAGCATGTGAAACATATCTTCTATTCATTGAATAATAAAGAAAAGTATTTGCAAAGACAAAAAAGATTAAAAAAATCAATAAATATTTATTGATTTTTTTCTTGCGTTCAATCTCTTGAAAATATAAATTTATTTTCATTAAGCCACCTCTCTTGCATCAAACACTAAGTAAACATCTGCTACTAGTTCTAAATTGTTATTGGTATCTGTATAGTGTGAAGCTTCATTAATCATACTTCCATTTACTTCTATACTTGTCTCTATTGCGTTTAAATCAATTAAAACTACACCCTCTTGTTTAAGGGATGTAAGTTCACTCTCTTGGCTTATTCCATCTGCGTTTTTATCACTCCATAATTGTAATCTATTATAGAGTTCATCACGTCTATCTATTTTTGAATCAAAATTTGAATCTGCTATTTGTCTTAGTTCATCAAATCCGCTTTTGGTCATATTACCAAATACTTCACCAATGCCATCAATACAGCTATTTTCATTTTTATCATAAACTAAAAGTGCATCATTATCTTTAATCCAACCAACTTTTTCACGTATGCCATCGCCTGTAATATCAAAAAATGCTGATGAGTTTGCTAGCGAATAGGTATCTATAAAACCATCTTTATCCATGTCTAGTGCTAATGGGTCGTGGCGTGGTGGGTCTAGTGGAGCAACGGAAGGAGCGTTGTCGCCATCCATGGTATAAAAACTACTGATAAAGTCTGTAAACCCATCGATTATATTATTTAATTGAAAACCTAAAGCTTGTGTATATGGATTAAACATTATGGTTTCAACAAGGTCAAAAATTGGACGCTCAACAGTTATATCAGGTGCTAAAACTGACGGTATTATATTTGACTTACTTAAAGCATCTAATGCCCAAGCGGTACACTGTGCACCACAAATAAGGTCATAATATGGAGGATTGGCAATTGAATTATCAATATAATTTTTTAAAGCATCAGCTTGAGCATCGGATATAGTTATTGGACCGCTTGATATATCATGAAGATGTATTTTAGTATCAATATAACCATCCCCAATTAATCCCGTCTCTTTTGGAGCAAATCCTGCATATGTTACATTACCACTTGAATCTGTTAGTTTTAAAAAAGTATGAGGAACCCAATCCCTATCTTTATCGTATTTAATTCCATTATCTACCATAACTTCTACTGTACTACTCATTTTCTTCTCCTTTTAATATTAATTCAACAAAATAATAATCATTTAGCCATCTATCAAATAAGCTGATATTTCTACGTTCTTGATCAGATATTTTAAACATATATAAACGTATCCCAATCTCTGCATGTCCTGCTTTATGAGCATTTTTATACTCTTTAACACAAACTTCTATAATCTCATTAGCAATATTTATATCAGTGACTGAATATACAGTAATTACAATATCAGAAAAAGGATTTGAGAAAAAAAGCAAATCCTTTGCCATGCAATCTCTTTTTTTATCCGTACATATTTTGTTTTTTATCAATACTATTGTAAATATTGTCAGCCAGATTTTCAACACTATCCCTATATATAATAGGACTTCCTGCATTTGCTGATACTTGCAATGATATAATTAAACACACACTAATTAAAAATTGTTTTATAATTTTCATTATGCCACCCTTCTTATTTCTTCATCTAAATCTAAAAAGGTGTCAAACTCTCCTGATACTTTAGTAACATCTTGTGTGTACTCTTTTGCCAATGTTTTAAATTCTTCATCTAAGTTATATCTATAAAAGCTATTCATAACTAAGCCATATCCACGTAGGTTTGCTAAAGATACAGTAGTAACATCTAATTCTAGGTCTGGTAAATCTTCAGGGTCAACAACAGAAATTCGCTGGTCAAATGCCAACTGAACATCAGCAGCAAGTTCTAAATTATTTTCACTGTCAGTATAGTGTGAAGCCTCACTTATTAGGTTTCCGTTTATCTCTATGTTTGTCTCTACTATATTTAAGTCTATCTCTTTTATACCTGCTTCGCTTAGGCTTTGTAATTCATTTTCTTGTACTTTTGCATCTTGGTTAGTATCGTTCCAAACTTGTAATCTTTGGTAAAGTTCATCTCTTCTATTTATTACATTATCGTGGTTTGAATCTATAAGTCTTTTTAGTTCAGCAAAACCACTCTCATTTAGGTTTCCAAATACTTCGTTTATTCCATCTATTTGCTTATTTTCATTTTTATCATATGCTAAAAGTGCAAACTCCGTCGGTGGGCTAAAAGCCATCACCTCTGGTTTCAAACCTAAAAATGCAAAGCAGTTTGCATTTTTTTTACGGTTTTCATCTTTTATCCAGCCTACTCTCTCTCTTAGTCCATCACCTGTAATATCAAAGTAAGTATTTGAATCTTCTAATGAGCTTGTTGAGATGAAGCCATCTTTAGAGGTATCTAGTGCTAGTGGGTCATATCTTGCATCATCTTCTTTAACTGCTATAACGGTTCCTGTTCCTTGGTTTATTATGACGTTTACATCTTCAATACCCTCATAGATTCCCTTAGGTGTTACAGTAAATGTTTTACTTACATTATTTTGAATTATATATGTATATGTTTTAGTCTGCTCACCACTTTCAAAGTTAAGTGTCTCATCAAATACATTTACACTAAGTTTTTCACCATCATTTAATGGTCTTGACAAGCTTATTAAAAATACCATCGCCCCTTCTGAAGCTAATGCGCTTGCATCTGATACATTTATTTCTATATTATTATTTTCACTTAGGTTTATTCCTAGCTCTTCATTGCTCCACTCATTTATTGTTAGCTTACCTCCATCTTGTTTCTTTGTAACAACAAGAGTTCCGTTTATCTCTTCATATACATATGTTTCATCTTCATACATATCTGTATTTGGTAGTTTTATTTTTCTTCCGCTTAGGTCTATTCCATCTAGTTTAATATTCCCTTTACCATCAGAATCTGTGATTTCATCACCTAATCCTGCTATATAGGTATCAAAGCCATCTCCACCTTTCATGGTATCTGCTTTATCTCCCCCTACTAGAGTATCTTCTCCATTATTTGAATCTATTAGGATATTTTCTGCGTCTATATCTCCTATTAGTGTATGGTTTTTCTCTGTTAGGTCATTTGCATCTGTACTAACTAAAACTTTATTTTGGCTAAATGTTACTCTATTTTCATCTATTAGCCATGTATTTTTTTGGAGTAGTTCTTTTGTTGTTGTTCCATCTTCTAATCTTTGTGCAATAACTGAAAGAGTATCTCCGCTTTCTACTGTATAGATTCCACTACTTCCTAAATCTAGTTTATCTCCTATTTGTAAGTTTACATTTGAGAGTAAAAATGAAACCTCTGGTATCTCTTCTAGGGCGTTTATTTGTTCTAATGGGGTTAGGGTTTTTATGTTGTAGGTTTGAGTATCTATTTTTAATTTTTCTATTTCAATATCTAAGAGCATTGGGATTTGATTTGTTTGATTTTCATCAAGCGATATAGCTGTTTCACTATCATATAACCAATCAGAATAATCTAATGATTGTGTGGTACCATCAAAATAGTCATTATATTGATTTTTTAAATTGCTACTAACAGATATTGTATCATCTACGAACTGTTCACTGTTCGTATCTCCTATTATCTCTTGTAGCTCATTCTTATTTAATGTAAATTGATTCTTAATATCTTCAAATAGAACAGTATATGTATCATACAAGCTAGACCCAGCTTCAGCCTGCAAAGCACCATATACGGCAAGTCCGGTAGCAGAAACTAAACCTAATGCTCCTACTACCGGACTACTTGCTATTAATGCACCTGCACCGATTAAGGCTAATACATCTGAATTTATGCCGATTATTGTGCTGTCTTTTATGTAACCAAATTCATCTATATCTTCGCCAGCATTATTAATTTTATTAACTAATGCTCCGGTAGTTATTGCCAGACCTGTACCTACGGGTATCTTCTTTATTGCAATAGAGGCAAATGTCTCTACTATACCTAACACACTCAATGCCGTACCCAATCTATCACTATCAGTTGCACCTACTACTGTAGCCATTACATCTGCTGGAGATTTTGCTAAACTAATTCCATCTATTACATGTTGTGAATTTAAAGCCATTTTTTAATCCTTTTTTATTGTTGTTCTTTTTTTTCTCTATTTAGTTTGTGTATAGGTTTCTCTTTGTAGTTTAAAAACCATGTCCAAGATAAAAATATAAAAGCTGTACTTAGCCAGAATATTATGTCTGAAGGGGCTTCTTTCTTTCTAAGAATTTTTCTTATATATGAATTTTTGATATATTCCTTCATTCGTTTACTCCCGACTTCAATCTCATAAATATAGTCATGGAACCAAAGAATTTTCCATTTATGCTGAAACCATATTTTTACCGCTTTACCCTCTAACATAGTTTTTTCGCTACTATTAGCATTCGTCGCATACCTTACCACTTCCCCGTTTTCTCTTACTAAGACAAGCGAATCTCCATTACCTCTTTTGGAGATGTGAATATGTTTAACAATACCTTCATCAGTTTGCATCTGATCAAGTGTAAGTATTGGATTTACATAATTCAAATTTATCAACATTAACACCCAAAAAATAGAAGGAAAAGCAATCATATAAGGAATAGCAGAGTTTGGTCTTAACTTTACTCTCTCTACAAATACAAGGTAGATATAACTATCTCTAAATTTTTGCGATAACTTAGATGGTGTTTTTTTTACTTCTTGGATATTATGTTTTTTGTTATACCACTGCCTATAACCTACAATTGCCGTTAAAGCAATTCCTAAAAAAGAGGCTATTGTCCAATATATATCTGGATTAAAACTTGTCATTGAATATCTTTTTAACTTGCACTTGTAAATTAAATCTTGTACTAAGGTGATAAATTGTGTATTTATTACTTAGATCCATAACTGCTATTTCACTTTTCATTTAAACCTCTTCTTAATTCTTATATAGTTACTTTTTATTATTAAAAAATCTAATTAATATAATATCTAATATTATTTTAATTATTTATAAATAGTTATAGTAAATATATAATATCTAGTATTAATATAGATTATATGTTTGTTATTTATTTTTTACTTATGAAGCGATTTTATATTCTAAATTAATATTATTACTTAAGTCTTCAGACGGTCTATATTCTGTGCCAAGAGCTAAATCATCATCACTTATAGTAGGAGTATTAAAAAGTTTTTCAATATTTACAATCTTGTAACCATCAAGATAAATAGCATCTATACTATTACCACTTTTATAGTTTTTACCAGAACTAAGCTGCAGTACTTCGGCTCTATCAGTTCCTTCAAACTGTTCAAACACATCAGTAAATGCTAAGTTTGAACCATCTGCAAACTCTACAGATTCAACTCTATTAGCAGACTTCATCCAATCTACAATAATGACTTTATCACTAAGCTCATCAAAGGTTTTACCATCTTCTTTTATGGCAATAATTAAGTCCGCGTTTCTATTTAATTGTATCTCTACATTCTCACGTGTTATACCTTCACCAAACATAAGCCTATCTGCTCCGCCTTTATCATAAATAGTATCTATGCCATCACCTTTGTTGTAATAAAAGATATTATTACCTTTTCCAGATATTAATTTATCATCACCTCTATTTAGATAGATTTTATTATCTGCGTCACCTATTGTAATAGTCTCATCTTCATTACTAGTAACTAGTAAACCAGCTTGTTCATATTTAGCATTATTCTCAAACAGTGTTACTTCATTCCCAATGTACACATATCTTGTTAGTTCTTTTGTAATGTTGTTATCTATTGCTTGGACTATTTCATCTATGTTAAACTCTAGTGAACTATGTTGCATCTGCATGACTTTAGCAAGATATAGTTTTTCATCTATTGTTTTATTATCATTGTTTAAATAGTTAGTTATTTTATTAGTAAAGCTTGTTTGATTCTCTATTATGAAGTTTTGAGATTCTAAGTCATAGTGTATATCACTAAACTCATCTTTAAAGAGTGATTGAATAGCAAAAGTACTCTCTAGGGTATTTTTTAAGAATTCATAAAACACAGCTACCTCTTACCTCAATTTAGATATAGTCCGCGCAAAATTTCCATTTATTGAAGGATATAATTGTTCACTCTTTCAAACTATAAAAATTCAAATATTAAAAACGACATACTCTCTGGTACTGTTGTAGCTGTTGCTCTTGTTCCTGAAGCTATTGCTTTTTCTATTATTGCTGGGGTTAGTCCACTTGTTGGACTTTATACTGCTTTTATTTTAGGTCTTGTAACTGCTTTAATTGGTGGTAAACCCGGAATGATTAGTGGAGCTACTGGGGCTGTGGCTGTTGTGCTTATCTCTCTTGGACTTTTAGTCACTGAAAAACTAAAGCCTTTAAATCTTCCAGCTGACCAGCTTGCACAAACTGTTTTAGAACATATTTTATTAGCAACTATCATAGCAGGGTTTATTCAGGTAGCTATTGGACTTTTTAAGATGGGTAAGTTCATTCGCCTTGTTCCACAACCTGCGATGTATGGTTTTGTAAATGGTTTAGCAATAGTTATAGCAACGGCTCAATTTCCTCTTTTTAAGGGTGAGGGAATGATTATGATTGCACTTGTAGCTTCTACTATGGCAATTATTCAACTTTTTCCTAAACTTACAAAAGTTATTCCATCATCACTTGTTGCTATCATTGTTATATCGCTAATAGTTATTTCAATGGATTTAGATACAAAAAGAGTCGGAGATTTAGCAGATATTAGTGGAAATTTACCTACATTTCACATTCCTACTGTTATTACTTCAATAGATTCAATCATTACAGTGTTACCCTACGCGATTTTAGTTGCTCTTGTTGGACTTATTGAATCACTTCTTACTCTTTCTGTTTTAGATGAGCTTAGTGGTACGAGGGGAAGTGGTAATAAAGAGTGTATTGCTCAAGGTGTTGGAAATATAACTTGTGGTAACTTTGGAGCAATGGCTGGTTGTGCAATGATTGGTCAATCAATCATTAATTATACTTCTGGTGGACTAGGAAGACTCTCTGGTATTACAGCGGCTACTCTTTTGATTGTATTTGTTGTTAGTATTTCAGACTATATAGCGATGATTCCAGTTGCTGTTTTAGTTGGAATTATGTTTATGGTTAGTATCTCCACTTTTGAGTGGAGTAGTTTTTCACACATTAAATTTATGCCAAGAAGCGACGCAGCGGTAATGCTAAGTACTACTATCATTACTATTATATTTGACCTTGCCATTGCTGTAATTTCTGGTGTTATTATCTCTGCTCTTGTATTTGCTTGGAGACATGCTAAGATTAGTGCAAGAACTTCTAAAGAGAATGAGACTAAAATATATGAACTAGAAGGTCCTCTGTTTTTTGGTTCTGTGACATCTTTTAATGAGCAATTTGATGTCAATAGTGACCCTCAAAAGGTTATAATAGATTTCAAACAGACTCGGGTTATGGATTCTTCAGGTGTAGAGGCAATAGATAATTTAACAAAAAAGTACCAAGAGAAAAATAAGAACCTATCGCTACGTCATTTAAGTAATGACTGTAAAAAAATGCTTAAAAAAGCTGGACCATTTTGCACCTATGAAGAAGACGATCCAACTTATAGTGTTGCTGTTAATTACTAGTCTTTTTAAGACTAGCAATGTACCCAGCTAAAGACACAATATCATCTTCACTAGTTCTTACCAGTTGAGTTTTCATTAGCGCACCCATTGCATATTTATTTACTTCACCCTTTTTATAACCAAGCATAATTTTAACTAAATCCTCTTTACTCATATCTGCAATAATTCCTGAGCGACCAAGTGCTTTTTTCTCACCATTAATTCCATGGCAACCACTACATTTTTTATAAATCAACTCAGAATTATCTGCAGAAGCAAATGCAAAAAGAATTGAAAATATTGTTATTATTTTTAACATGACTATCTCCTTAACCACAAGATGGCACATTGCCACTGTCACTAGCGTACTCTTTAGCAAAATCGCCAACATGTAATATTTTTTCTAAACTCTTTGGTTTGTTCAAAAATTTTGAAAGTCTAGGGTAACGTTTAGAGTACTCATCTATAAACCCCTTAGCATTATCCTTAAATAGATTATTCCACTCTTCTCTTGTATGGCTTGCCGCAAACATTGTGCCATTTATGCCAGTTCTTGTTTTAAATTTTTTAAGATAAACTTTTTGTCCTATTTTAATATCAGCGAATGCTGGTACTATCAACAATCCACTCACTATCAATCCTGCAATTATCGAACGCATTTTTTGCTCCTTTTAATCTGTATAAGAGCATAATAAAAAAAAATTGTGGAGTATTTGTGAATTTTTTTAAAATACTATTTAAACTATTTATACTATTACTTTTTTTATACACCATCACAGGTTTTTTTATACTGCCCTACTTTTTAAGACCAGTTATTGAACAAAGACTATCAAATGAATTTAATTCATCTATTAACATACAAAACTTAGAAATAAATCCACTTAAACTAAATATCTTAATAAATGGGTTAACTCTTAGAGATAAATATAACAGTGAACTTCTTTCAATATCTTCTATAGCAACTAAATTGAATTTTATTTCTCTTTTTGAGAAGAACATTCACCTAAACTATCTTAACGTTAATAGTGCAAAAATTACGATTGAGCGATTTAGAAACAAAAAGTTTAACTTTTCTAAATATCTCAATAAAACTTCTAAAGATAAGGACTCTAAAGAGTTTAACTGGTCAATCTCAATTAATGACTTTCTTCTATCTAATGCAACCATAAAGTATCAAGATAGGTTCATACAACCAAATTTTCATAAAATAGTAGAGCCAATAAATCTTAAAATGCATAATATTCTCATTAACTCTAAAACAAAAACTACATTTCACCTCTCATCAATTTCACAAAACAATGAAAAACTAGCAGTTGAGGGGCGCATTAATCTAACTCCAAAACTAAATGCAAATATCTATATCTATATGAAGTCTATCTATTTAGTTGAATATAAAACATATATAGAATCCATCTTAAAAGAATTTACACTCCTTGGAAAGCTTTCTGGTTCTGCTAGTTTTATAATTAGCCAAGAGAGTAATCATGCTTTTGAGATAAAAAGCATTAAACTAAACAATACAGATTTAACAATTATAGATAGGTCAAAAACACCGAATCTAACGATACCTATAAAAGATATATCTTTAAGTATCCTAGAAAAAGAGCCTAACAGACAATTTTCTATATTCTTAGATTCTAAGATAGATAACAAGTACCCAGTTCACGTAAATGGAACGTATAATATTGAAAAAGAATCTGCCCTACTCTTTACAGATTTAACATTTCCACTACCAATGTTATGGCCATATGCTACAGATTTTCTAAATGCTAAACTAACAAATGGTACTGCTACTTCTAAGATAGATTTAGTTATTAAAAAAGATTCAATTCAAGCCAATGGTGATTTAACTCTAAAAGACATTAACCTTGAACGCCCCAATTTAAATGAAAAAATTTTAGATATTAAAGAGCTTTCACTAAAAGATATGGAGTTAGATTTTACAAAAAATATATATAGTGCAAAAGAGCTTTCATTTAATAAATTAAATTTATTTTTAAATAAATATGAGAACGAAGAGTTTAATATAGAGACTATATTTAAACAAAAAGAGACATCAAAAACAGCAAAAAATGAAGTTGAAATTGATATTAAAACTATTAGAGTAGATAAAAGTTCATTAAACTACAACGACCTATTTGTAAAACCAAAGTTTTCAAGTGAGTTAGATAACATGAAAGTAACAGTTAATGAGTTTTCAACCAATTCATCTAAACCTTCAAAATTAAAACTCTCATCTAAAATAAATGGTAGTGCCTTTATTGATGTCTCATCTACATTTTTACCATTTGCAAACAGTTCTGAGATTAAAGCATATATTACTAACCTAGACATAGTATCACTCTCAGGATATAGCTCAAAATTTTTAGGATATACACTTAATAAAGGAAAACTAAATTTAAATTTAGACTACACATTAGAGCAATCAAAGCTTTTAGGTAATGCCCATATGAACTTTGACAACCTAAAGGTAAAAGAGCTTTCAAATGTTAAAAGTGTAGAAAAGCCACCTCTTGCACTAGCTATTGCCCTACTAAAAGATAGAAGTGAGCAGATTAATATAAATGTTGATATAGATGGAGATACAGCAGATCCATCATTTAGCGTAAATGGTTTAATAACTAAAATAATACTAAACCTAATTACAAATATTGTTACATCTCCATTTTCGATTCTAGGAGCAATTTTAGGTGATAGTTCAGACTTTAGTTTTGTAGAATTCAAAGCTGGTGAGAGCATCTTAGATAAAGATTCAAACAAAACTATAACAGCAATAGAGACAGCTCTATATAAACGCCCTAATTTAACTTTAGAGATAAAAGGAGAGAGTTCAGCAACCATAGATTCTAAAGCATTAGCACATAAGCATTTAAATGAACTACTACGAAATGAGAAATATTTAACACTATTAGAAAAAAATCACAATCTATCTTTTCAGTCTATTACTCTAAATAAGAATGAGAGAAGTAGATGGATAAAAAGTGCGTACCATTACTTCAAAACAGATACACAAAATGACAAAGTTATGACAAAATACCTGCTTGAAAAATTAAATGTAACAGATGATGAGTTGCACTTTTTAGCCTTTAATAGAGCTAAAACAGTCCGTAACGAATTAGTCAAAAGAGGCAAAATTTCTCTTTCTCAAATGTACCTTGTAGGCGCTGATTCTAACTCTAGTAAAAGTGGCGTTACTTTTGAGCTAAAATGACTTAATATCTTTTACTTATCTTAATGAAACTAACTATAAAGCACTTATAACTGAAATATTCTTATTCATCTAACTACCTAAAAATAATTTGCAAAATTATGGCGGTTCTCGTTCATTATGAGAGTAAAGCGACAACCTATAAAAAGTGTAATTAGAGCCTATATTTAGGGCTTTATAGCTGTTTTCAGTATTGAGAGTGAACGAGAATAAATGTGCAAAGTTGTGCGTTTTTTTGCAAAAGTTGTGCATTTTTACATTATTGAAGCTCAGACCTTCAGCGACCTTCAATGAGCTTCAGAAAATCAATCTAATCTTTTAAAACTTAATTACAGGCTTCACAATGGGTTTAAAATTTGATGGGTGGGGTTCAGAGAATTTTGTTTTTTGCTTGAAATTAGTCGTTTAAGGTTTGGTTTTGTTCCTCTTTTTTAAATATGCTAGAAGGAACTGCTTTAAGCCCTAAATATAGGGATTTGTTTGAGTTTTAAAGTTTTCTCTAGTTCCCTTTTTTAGTTCCTATTCTTTTGAGAGTAAACAAGAAAAAGAGGAACTACTTTTTAAGCGCAGATAAACTTTCTTCAATACTTTTAAAAATATCTTCACCTAAATCATCTGCATAATTGGCTAACATTCTATCCATCTGACCTGAGTTTACAACTTCTTGAAGTGCATCTTCTAAGTAGGGTTGAGCCTTTTGACCTTTGATAGATTTTCTAAGCCCAAATGGAGTTTTTAGAGCTTTCTTTTTTGTAGGAGTTATACGTCTTTTTTTAGCTCCATATATACCAGTTCCCTCATGTACAAACTTAGCATATTCAACTGCTGTTGAGTTACCTATCGAGATGGAAAGATTATTTATATTATCGTCAAATATTTGAATGTCATTTTTGAGGTCACCTGTGTCAAGTGGTGCGTTTTCTGTAGCTTGTTTTTCTACTGCTTTACCAATGTCATAAAGCAGCTCTTTTAATTTTTCATTTTCATTTGTCATCTTCTTTATACCAATTTTCCCAACTTTTATTTATCCATATTAGAGCTTCTATAAAGTCACCATCAAAGGTATGAGGTTTCATTTTCTTATCTAAGAATTTAACTTCAAATGTTACCTCTTCATGGAAGCGTTTATCATCTGATGCACGAGTTATCTCTCGTTCAAATGCTAACATATCTGATATTTCTACAATTTTATCGTCTTTTAGAAAAAAGCCTGCAAAGTATTCTGATGTCCAATCTACATCATTACGTTTTGTAAGATTTACAGATATTAAATCTTTTCTTTTGATGAGAAAATGACGTTCACCAATTTCGATAATAAATTTTCTTTTTTCCATTTAATAATCTCCTGTTGTGATTTTAACGCACTAGTTTTAAAATAGTTCTTTGCTTTATTCTTACTCGGCAGTTGAACTGCTGTCCAAAGTTCTTTATCTTGATAAACAAGAACAATATTTTTTTGAGTTAATGCAACATATCGTCCGTGAACATCTGCATGTGGTGCAATCTCTGTTATAGAATTCATAGCAGATATTAAATCTTTTTTAGGTGGTTTATCGCTATAAGAATAATGTTCGTAAGTATCACGAGTTACAATCCTCTCAACTCCTATTTTATCCACATGCGAAAATAGAACTTGCTTACCTTTATATTTACTTTTTGAACTTTTAGCGCCTGTTGTTTTTTTGCCGTCAACGTCTAAATTAGCAGAACTATAGCTTACTATCCTAGTTCTACATCTAAAATGATATGGTGGCAGTCCAAAATTAGTTGGAAGCTTTCCAAACTGTGCACCTTTAAGCCATGCACTAGCTTTCTTTTTCTCATCAACATTTTTTGCACTAAGAAGTGCGTCAGCTTGAGAACTAACGTGAGCAATCTCGATAACTCGTCCATTCATAGACCTGCAAATGTCTGAAGTTTTAGAATCAATTACTGCACTTATTTGAATATATTTTGAACCTGATTTTTCATATTGACGCAGTCTTGCTATGTTTTGATTTTGTCTAATTATGTGGTCTGCCACGCCTTGAAAATAGCTCTCACTTTGTTTGCTTATGCTTCCAAATTTTTCTTTTAAGTGTGCCCCTAATTCTCTAATTTTTAGATCACCTTTAAAAGCTTTTTCTACTGCATCTTTAATCTGTTTTTGCGCTCTTTGTGAACCATCTTCTTTTAACCAGATAAAATTTTTGCTCATTGCTTCAAGTGCTTTTACATCTACTTTATCAAATGTGAATTTAATGCCTGCCTTTGATGCTTCAATTGCTGTTTTAGCGTAAATTATCTCAAGTGCATCAATACTCACGTCATACTGCAAGTGAGAAAGTTTTGCCTCTACAAGTTTTAAAAGATTATCTTTGTTTGAGTTAGCATTTTTTAAAATATAGACCATAAGCTCTGTTAAAAAAGTATCTGTTTTATCTTTTGCAAGTTTGCCCTGTTCTTTAATGAAATTATTAATTAGTGTTTCAATGTCTTGGTTTTCTTTAGCTTTTGCTTTAAGTAGTGCTTTAAGAGTAGAGTTCGACATAGTAGCTCCAAAGATGATCTATAAATACTGCCTCATAGGTAATGTAGCGGTTTGTGCAATTTAGGCAAATTCTAAAACGTTTATTTTTTAAATCTTTCACTGTAGATGATACTTTGCTTTTTTCACTATCACATATATTGCAATGATGTAACTCTTGTGTAACAAATACATAACTGCACTCACTACATTTTCTAAGGCGAATTATTTTTTTTGCTTTATCTGTTTTTAGTACAGGTGTTTTATCATTTAGGCAATGTGGACACAACATTATTTGTCCTTTTCAGTATATAAAACTCCATGAGAGTATTCATAGCTTCTATTCATTCCAACTATTATAGAAGTAGCTTGTTTTTGAGTAAGAAGCATAATGTTTGCGTTTGTTTTTTTGCGAGTTTGTCTGTATATATAATCAGCAAATGTTGCATCATCCCAGTTAAGTGCTTTTTGTAAATTGTTGATTAATTTGATTTGTCCAGTAGATGGTCCGAGACCATTTCTATACTCCTCAATCATACGAACTTCACGGATAATTCCATTACAGTAATTAATGAACTCTATTAATTGGGATTTACTTAAATCTTTTAGGCTCTCTTTGTTGTAGCGTGATTGTAAAAAAGCTTTACGTTCATCATCACTAGAAAAGCGTTTTGATTTAGCAGCGTGAGCTATGCCGATAAGCCTACTAATCTTCATTCTTGCGAATTTCATTTTTTACTCCATTTAGTGGTCTATCAAGGTCAAGATGTAATATTGCTTTTCCATCAATTTTTAATGGACTTACTCCAAAAAAATTTATATTATTACGAGCCTTACGGTCAAATTCTCTTTTATTCAATTTTTTTCTACTTCTCATCTTCATTGATTGTCTCCTTTTGGGTTATGTCTAGTATGCTTTTTTATATTGTCTTGTATCTGCCTAAAGAGTGTTCCTAGTTTTCCATCGCATGTTATTTCAAAATTACCAGTTGCACGCTCATGATATGGAAGTTCTAAATTTTTTCTTTTTTGAGTTTGTTTTACATTTGGTTTAGAAGTGTATATTGCTATTACGCTATTAAATGTAATCTTTCTATAAAGCTTTTTTTCCTTAAAGATATGGCGCATCTCATTTAGAATTTGCTCTTTTTTATGTATAAATTCTTGCTGGTGAGCACGTGAAACAAATGTTATTTTTAAAATTCCATTATGAACACCAGCACATTTATATCCAGCTTGGAGATTACCAAGAGCCTTTTTTAGCTCTTCTATTGCTTTTTGTTCTTCTAAGCCTTTTTGCCATGTTTCAGGCTTTGAACTTTCATCGTAGTTTTGGCTCATAGTTTAATTCTTTTAAACTCATAAACAAAAACATATGGGTTATCATTCCACTTATAACCTTTTTGAGCGGTAACATTCCAAAGTGTGCTAAAGCTATCTATAGCAGTTAATGTTGCAAATCCTCGATTTTCATAATCAATGTATGCTTCTTTTCCAAATTGAATTACGCCCTCACTTAAACAGTCAGAATGGCTTATATCATGCAACTTTTCAACCATTACGTCAGTAACTTTTAAAAATATGCGAGCATAATCTTTTGGCATGTGGATTGATGGTTTCCATCCATGAAAAAACTCACCTGAGTTGCTAGGGTTAACACCTCTATACTCTAAATCTCTATCGGCTTTATAAATAATCTTTGTATGTGTTCCGTCAAATCTTGTATGTGTAAATTCACCGAATGTTTCTCTAATATAAAGAACATCACCGACTTTGTATTTAGCAAAGTTATCTATAAAAGCTTGTCTTTGCATTATCCACTCTTCATGTGAACCTTTAACAATTCTACGTGTCTGCATTTTACGTCCGTCAAAAATAGCTTTAACCATTTCAGTATTAAATAATATAGGTTTCATTAGTAAGTCTTGATTATTCATATTCTGTTCCTGTCTGTTCAGTATGCGCAGTATCTTCTACAATTAAATGATAAAAGTTTGCATTTTTAAGACCTTTAACAATTTTCCAATATTTGCCCGTAAACTTAGCTAGTGCCTCACGACCTGCTTTATTATCTTCAGGCAGTCCAAGAGCTTCAAGTAAGTTCTTTTGGTTAATGCCTTTTGGATTTTCTTTTAGAATTGGTCTAACTTTTTCAATAAAATCAGCATCATAGTCACTAAGTGATGCTATATCTAAAAATTTAAACATAAATATCCTTTCTTCATAATCTCAAAAGAGTCCGCAAAAGCGAACTCTATGAAATTACCTCTGCAATATCTTTAATTGCATCAACATAAGACGTAGCTAGTCTATGTTGACGTGACGCTGCAACATCTAAATCTTCATCATTATCAATAAAAAAAGGTTCACAAATTACACATGGTGCGTGTGTGTAGCGCAGTAAAAAACCACCTCTATCTTCACTATGCTTTGGTTTAACTCCACGATTGGCTAAACCTAATGCGCCAAGTAGTGAATTTTGAAAAAGTTCTGCCATAACACGACCAATTTTTGAACTATGGTAATAAAGAACTTCAGTTCCACTGGCTTTTGTGTTATAAGCATTACAATGTAAGCTCACAATAAAATCAGGTTTAAGATTATTAACCTCTAGTGGCAATCTTGCGTAATCTGTACGAAAAACTATCTTGCATATAATGCTACTACCACGCAGTCCGTACTCAATTTCATGAGCTAAGGCTTTGTTAAACTCAAATTCACTAAGACCTGAGCGTTCATTTATTGCACCCTGAGAATGTTCATCGTGTCCTACTATAAGTGCTAATTTCATAACTTTTTCACACTTACAGCTGGAGCTTTTTCTTTAATACTCATATAGTCACTCAACCCATCATCTTCAAGAGCCATCTCTTTAAGTTTAGTTGTTGGAGATATAACTTTTTTCTCAGTTGTTAAGTCATAATATCTATCTCCTAATAGTGCAAGAAGATTATCTTCATCTTGAATTTTGATGTCATAAGAAAATGAGACTTTTACCTCAGTTTCACTAACACCAAATGAAATTGTCTGAATATCAGTACCATCAAGCTGTTTACGTGCTTCTTCAATGATTGTCTCTTTGTGAGCTTTCATCTGATCATTAGCATCATCTGAGACTTGCTTTAATTTTGCAAGCTCTTCAATGGCTTTTTCAACCTTGACGCTTTTGATTTTATCTGTCTGTTTTGCTATTTTTACGTTTACCACGTTTTTTCCTTTTCATCATTTGTTTGGCGATTTTAATCGCTAGTTTTTTTGCCTGTCCCATAAGAGAACTCCTTGTTTTTTAAGAGGCTGCAGCACTCCATCAACCTCACTATTTTGTGAGGTTTGTGGAAAGCTCTGGATGCCTCTCATCTAATGGATGGGATTTATTTTTATCAATCACACGAAGAAGCTGGTAAGCTAAATCTTGCGCATCTTCCATATCTAAATTAATTATCATTTTCCCCTCTACAACTATCACCGTATGTTCACTTAACTTTTTTACTGTCATGACTTCTCCCTTCTAAGATTAAAAACAAGGTTATTAGCTACTTTGAAATTATTTGTAATTTGGTAGTTCTCATGTAGCTCTTTTAGAGTTCCTAAATATCCAGCATCAATACAACCGTTAATAATGTCACTAGCTTCATCATTTAAAGGAAAACCTAACTCTTTCTCCCAAAATATTTTCATCTCTTCAATTGTGATTCCAAGTCTTAAAAACTTACCCATTCTTCTTTGCACGTAATCTTCTGTAAGCTCACGAAAAGCCTCTTCTAAAACTTGAAGTCCAACTATGACAACATGAAAACCATTTTCATAAAGCTCACGAAATATCTCAAACTTACGATTAAATGTCTCATGTGAATCCTTGACAATTAAATCTGCTTCATCTATAATTATGGTCTTTATGTTTTTGGTACGCAGACCTTTTACAAAGCGGTCAAACTTTTGGTCTGTTGTTCCATAATCTGAACTACTTACAACTCCTAATAATTTAGACATCATCCTTGAAACTGTTAAGTTACGTCTCATTTTAAAATAAAGCACGTCTGCGTGTTTATCTGAGAACATATTTTTAACTACTGTACTTTTGCCAATGCCACTGTCTCCAACCATCATAAGAGATGTAGCTTTCTCTTTTGCATGGAAAGCCTCTAAAAAATTAAGTGCCATTTTCTGGTCAGCTGTTATAAAACCTGTACGCTTTGCAATTATTTCTTCTAAATATGTTCTAATCTCTTCTTGATAAAGAGCTTTTTTATTACTTTTTAGAGAGTCATTAATAGCTCCACTAATGGTTGCTACACTAGTATCTAGTGCTGTTGCAATATCTGCATTACTTGAACCAGCTATTGATTTTAATTTTTCTAATGTCTTCAAAATATCTCCTTTAAGATGTTTTCTCTAAGCTTTGAGCTAACGAACGATTAATCTCTTCGTTAGTCATAGCTAGTGTTTTACTTGTACGTTTTATTGTCTTGGTCTTTTTAACAACTTCATTAGCTGCGTGGTCATACGCACCAATTTGCGCTGTAACTGGTCTTTTATATTTTTTCGTGTAATTTTTGTAAACTTCCTCCCATGCTTTTATTACGTTTCCTTGCCATTTCATAGCCTCTTTTAACTGCTTCATATCTTTTGGATTAATTGCATCTGAACGCTGGGCTATTGCTATGATTTCTCTATTTTGGGGGTCTACTACTGTAATGTGATCAACATCATCTGGGTTGTAGCGAACCTCTACTTTTTTACCTGCGTAAAACCCGAGCTCTTTAGCGAAGTATTTAATTGGAAACTCTAAATCTCTATGTTTTATTTCTATTTTTGAACTTCGCACCTTTAGCATTTTTACAGGCATGAAAATAAAATCTAAAGTGTCTTTATCTATTCGTACAGATTTAGAGTCTCTTAAATGTGCTCTAAACTCCTCATCTGGTACAATCTTTCTAGTTCTTATTTCATGTGTGTTCCACCACTCAACCGCTTGCATTAAAAGGTCAAAAAACTCTTTATAATGAAACAAGCGTCCAGCTCTAATGTCTTGTTTTAGGCGGTTTTGAATTTGTTCGTCTTGCTCTCCTTTTTTTAGGTATTTTTTATAGCCAACTCCCATTGTTATGTTTTTAAGACGATTTTGTAAGTGGTTAAAAATTCCCTCAATTGGTTTTGCTTTTGAGTTACGCACTTTTGCTTTTTTGTGACCCATTGCACGTTTAAGTCCAGCAGGTAGCTCATCTAAATCATGGAACTTTGAACCTGCTAGTTGTGGGCGTAGTTGTGTAATGTAATGAGACAACTCAGGTTTACCGTTATCTGTGTAGATGTTTTGAGGGACTGCGTATTCACATGCCATTTTAAGAGATTTACCTATTAGGTATTTATTGTATTTGCCTAGTGTTGGAGTTATGCCAACTATTTTCATTGAACGCATATCTACCCACATGTAAAGCTCTGGAGTAATTACGTTTTGTTCATCATCGAACACATACCAGTCTAAAATGTTTTGGTCGCCTACAACTAGTTCTAAAACTTCGTAATAGCTCAAATCTCTATTAATATCAGGTGCTATCACGTTACCAATGCCACGCTTTCCTTGAGCGGAACGGATTAATAGAGCCTCTGGTATTTTTTTCATGTGAAAATAAAAACGTTTTTCACTTCCTATGCGCCATTTCTCTTCTAAAGCTTTATCTTGAAGCATTTCAAAAACATAACCACGAGAGACTGTTGGTTGCTCTAGTATTACTCCAACGCTCCAATCTAAGGCTTCAATATCCCAACCTCTTACATTTCCCCAATCAATTCTAAACCCATCAAGTTCTAAATATTTCTCGCTTAGCTCGCAATTTTCGCCAACTGTCATGGCTTTTATATAGCGGTAAATAGTAGCTGCTGAAATATCAAACTTTAGAGCTACTTCTTTAACCCAATCATCTTTTTTCTTGCCTCTAGGAACATTTAAAGCAAGTGATACTATTTGAGCTTTCTTTTGTACTTTTTCATCTAATATTTTTGAATTAGGTAACTTTACAGAAACACCGACGAGTTTAGGCGTTGAGAATGGGGATGTATGTGTCGGTGCTTTTGTAAGGTTACGCTGTGCGTTTACTTTTTCTTGAAGTTCAGGGCTTAGGCTGTCTATACATACTAAAAGTTTGTTGCCTACTTTTTTTGTTTTTATTTGCTCACGTTCAATTTTCTTACGTGCTCCTCTTGCTGTAATACCAAGCGCAATTGAAAAATCTTTAACAGTTATATAATCCATTAGCCTGCCATTTCCAGTTTCATTGCTGTAACATACAGATTGTATTTTTCATGGATAAACTCTTCTAAATCTTCTGCGATGAAAGCTTGTAATGTTTTTAAGTTTGGTCTTTCATAATCTCCATCTAATGTATGATAGATAGTTTGTTTGTTCAATTTATGTTTTTTAGCAAAACCAACTAAAGTGCGACCATCACGCTCTTTAAGTGCTATTGAAAAATCTTTTTTTACTGCTGCCATTTGTTTCCTCTCAAAAATTAACTGAGCATAAACTCAACAAAACCCACCAGTAGTGGTGATGGGCTTTATGAGGTTAGACCTTGTAAAGTTCTTCTATATCTTTTTTACCTCTTTTAGCTCCTAAGCAACCAGCTGTTATAATTGTGATTATGCAAATCGTTAAGCACATATTCCCTCCTTTAGGATTTTTAAATGGACACTATTTTTAAACTAATTCAACCGCTTCTTAGTCCTGAATGTTTTGCAATGCTTGTACTAACAGTTATTGCCTCATTAGTGACTTTTTTCATAACTAGATTTATCTATTATGTTAAAGCTCACAATGAAATCATGAAGCAAGAACTCATATTAAAAGAACAAGAACGCATCTTGAAAGATAAAGATGAGCTTGCTTTTAATCAAAAAATGGAACTTCTTAAACGAAAAGAAGAACTTTTAGAGTTAAAAGAGTCTCACTTTCAAGAGATTTCTAGCCTCAAAACAGATTACGAACAACAAATTTCAAAACTTCAAGAACGCATCAACTTTCATAAGTCCGAAGACTCTAAAAGCGGTGCTTTAATAGCTTAAATAACACTGAGCATAAACTCAATAGAGTCTATTGAATAGGAAATAGACTCTATGAGGTTAAAGCCTCAAAGGAGAATGAAATGCAAAACTTTGGGTGAGCCATCTAATCTCACCCTCTAAACTTTTCTAAAAAGGCTTAGAGGGTGGCATTTAATGCCGCCCTTAATCAAAAAGTGTTGGTGTTTTTTCACTAAATGTTTTTGTACTATTTAATAGACCTATTTTGTTAAGTTTTGTAACTTTAGTTCTAACAGATAATGGATTCATCTCTAAGGCTTTTGCTATCATTTTATTTTCAAGCCCTTTTTTCTTTAGAGCGGCAACTTGCAAAAGTGAAACTATGCTTTTATTGTTCGCCTCATCTAATGAAAGGGTTAAAAGTGCATCTTCTAGGGTGTTTTTATCTTTCATGAGTTTTACAAGTTCAGCATTTGTCTCATTTAGCTGACGCATAAATTCAGGTTTTGCAACATAGCCGTGGCGGTGGTACTCAAGAAATACGTCAATTACTTCATCCATAATTTTAAACGCTGTTTCTGTTTCACTTCTTGAGATAACCTTTAGAGCTTGCTTTTCTGTTAAATAAAAAACTTTTGTCTCATTTCCGCTAATAATTTCGTGGGTGCTCCACGGTAGCGCACCGTTAAAATTACCGTTTTCTTCGATACGTCTAATAAGTTTACGAATGTCTCTAGGTCTTTCATAACCCAACTTTTTACCTAAATCAATATCTTTAATTGCAGGTTCTCCGTTTACTTCGTGGAGGTTCCATCCCTCTATTTTTGTTAATGCATTTTGCATTTATGCTCCTTTTTATATTTTGGTTATATAATTTGGCTAATTTGATTAATTAGTTAGGCGAATTATTACACAATATGTGTAACTTGTCAAGAGTAATTTATAAATTTATTCACAAGGTGTGTATTTGAAAAGAAATATTAATTCAATAATTGAACGAATACAGCGTGTTTATGGGGTTCAGCAAGATATAGAATTGAAAAAAGTAGCAAATATAAACCCTAACACGTTAAGTAATTGGAAAGATAGAAATTCGATTCCATATAAAAAATTAGATGAAATTTCACAAAATGAGGGAGTTTCCTATGATTGGCTCCTAACAGGCAAAGGCAACATGTTTTTGCAAGAAAACAAGAAAAACCATAAAGAAGTTGTAAAAAAAGAGCCGTCTAACGAGCTAATCAATATTCCATATTTTAGTGAAACATACGCAAGTGCTGGCGGTGGAGCTATTAATTATGAAGATGCACCAACAGCAATGGCATTTAATGTTGATTTTTTGCGTGCTCATTTGGGCATACGTTCATTTAAGAATTTGCATATTATAAATGCTGTTGGTAACTCTATGGAACCATTAATACAATCTGGTGAGCTTCTTTTTATAAGTCCAATAGAAAATGATGACAACGCGGTTATGAGCGGTGGAATATATGTTGTACGTTATTACGATGATGTATTTGTTAAAAGATTAAATAGAGAACCTAAGACAAAAGAAGTAGAGCTGATCAGTATAAATAACGAGGTTAAGCCTATGTATATAATAGGCGAAGATTTAGAAAACCTACAAATCATAGGACGTGTTGTAGGCCATTTTGATAGAATTTAAGGAAAAGAAATGAAAACTTTAATTTTAATATTAGCCATAATAGGAACGATAAGTGCGGAAATTTATACACATAAATTACCACCAAAGGGTATAGATGTCAAAGAATTTTGCTATAAAACATATTCATATTCTGATATAAAGTGTGCTGATGTTTCACTATGGAAAGAGGATGGGGTCTTTTTTATTCGTTTTGAACCAAAGGATGGATTGCCTTATAAAATCAGTAGTTACAGTTTTGAAGCTTACCAAGATGGATATTTTGCTGACCAATATTATATAGACTTTTATCAAGCTCGAGATGGAAATAGTTTTTCAAGAGAAATATATGACCCTGCTACTTATCTACTTTCTATTAGTGATAGTAATTTAGATATTAATTCAACGTTTCGATTTTATCGTGAGAATAATGTATCCAACTACATCGAAGTAAATCCAACTAAACAATATGAAACCAGCACGCTAACACCAACAAAAAGCTATATTGATGCTCTTCCAAGTGGTTGGAATCTAGTAGGAACGGCGGGAACAGTAAATGGAAACAGTGCATTTTCAAGTGCTAAAGCGGTATATACATATGAGAAAGGAGCATGGCAAAAATACAATCCAACCTCACAAAATATCCAAATGCAAGCATTCCAAGGCTTTTGGCTATTAAAATAAACCAAACATACTCCACATACTACCGACACTAAAAAGTATAAGCTTAATAGAACCTTGTGTTTAGTCTGGTTGAGTGGTCGTGTCTGCCCTAGTTATAAATTTTAATATCCTAAATTAAATTTACGCAATCAAAGCCCCCATATCATCATCTTCTTCTTGCCCACTAGGCTTAAAAAAGTCCAACTCTTTAGCAGCTAAAGCTAATGCCCAGAACCTATCAGCATGACCATAAGCGTTTCTATCAGCATCATAAAGCATTCGTTTTTGCCCCGCTTTACGCTTGATGGCATGAATGTCTGAAATTAAGCTAGGGTCGTTTGGTATGCTGATTTTCGCGTCTTCAAACATCTTTTTAAGATTTAGAACCATCAGCTCTTTAGAAGTTGCAGTAAAGTAGACACCCTCCGCTCGATCTGGGTATTTTGCTTCTATATCTTCTGCTAAGTTCATACCGATACCTGTCATGTCTATTTTAATAGTAGAATTTTTGAATAGTTTTAGGTGGTCAAACAGATGTGTCTTTTGTGTGGCAAATGTAGCTTTTGTAAGAACATCTAAAATTGCAAGACTATATGATCCATTTTGAGGCTCAAGTGAAGCTAAGGCACTTCTGTCTTTCTTGCGTCCAATATCATAACCAGAACGCAAAAATGATGCCGCGTCAGGCATATAATAACCCTCTTGTGTAACATCAACACAAGACTTAATAAGAGAAATTGGGAAAAAGCTACTCTCATCATCTACAAATTGACACTCATAAGCAGTTGCCCAAGTGTCTTCATCAAACAGCGCACGCATAACTTCTAAATCAAATACAAGACCATCTTCAATGGCTCTGTAGATGTCAATGTTAAATCTTTCAAACATGAAGTATTTATCAGTTTTATGAACTAAATCATAAAACAAACTTTCCTCTTCAAAAGGAGTACTCATAATTGTAAGTCTTCCTTTAATTGCTCCAATAGATGGAACAAATGCAAGCCAAATCTTTTCAGGGTTTGCATACCAAGCAAATTCATCCATCCACACATCACCTGTAAAACCTTGTACAGTTCTAAAGTTATGAGCCATTGCTTTAATAGTTCCCATGCCATTAACCTTAAGCTCTTTAGCACTTCCACTAACTTCAACACCTAATTTGTCTGCATGAATTTGTACATACTTCATTAAAATTAAAGCCTGTTCTTCTGATGCAGATAAAAAGAGTTGGTCACGTCCACCAGCAGCTGCAATTAAAGCTTCAAGTCCAGCAACATATGAAAAACCAATTTGACGAGCTTTTAGTACAAGACGGAATTGATTATCTGAGAGTAAGAACTCTTTTTGATACTCACGAAGTCCATAATCAGGATGCAGTGCTTTTTCTCGTAACTCTTGCGCGTAAGCTTCATGTTTGATTGTAGGTACTCGTTTTGGCTGTTTAGGTTCTTCATTCTTTTTTAAGCGGTTAAGTCTCTCTATTGCGTGAGAAAGCATAGCTATTTTTCTAGTTACTGCCTCAGTTGGAGTTCTTTTACTTAAAGTGTCAATTTGCTTTTTTAAATTCTCAATAGAATCTTTTGTTTTTACAGATGGTTTTTTAGCTATCCAGCGATTAACAGTTGTATGGCTTTTAATGCCAAGCTCTTTACAAATTTCTTCAATTGGAACTCCAGCATGATTGAGTTGTAGAGCCTGTTTAATTATCTCTTTTTTGTATGCCATTTTGTACCTTTTTAAAAATCACTCAAATAAGCCCCGTGAAGCTCTTTTTTTATAAATTCGACGATTACCATTCATAAAAATAGTTTTTGCTTTTTGAAGCGAGTTGAATAGTCGCTGAATAGCAAGACGATTTACTACTAACTCTCATTTAGATATTTTTGCTCCATTGCAAGATTTCACGTGCTTCTTGCACTTCAATTATCCCAGCTTGGACTAAACCTGTAATGAGGTCGCTATCATCTTTAAAATTTGTTACATCTATTGGTTTACTCTCATGTTTAATGTCAATGGAATCAAAAAACTCATCAATTAAAGTCTGTTGGGGTTTAATCTCCATTTCGTTGTAGGCATGAAGTTGGTCGATTAACTCACGACTTGAACCTAATTGTCCGCTCGTTACAATTCCTACAAGTCGTGGTGGTGTTCCATGTGCTGTTATGATTTCATCACGGTTGATGTATTTCAAGTCTTTAAAACTTAAATCCGTAATTTCACTTAACTTTTCAAATTTGATATGAGATTTATTTTCAGGGTCTTTACCAGTCCAGAGCATCAAGGCTTTATGCACGTTTTCAACGCCACCACCAAAGTTATCTTTAAAAAATGTCATGAAAGATTGACGAACTTCTTTTGATGGAATTGCATTTTCAAAAATCAGAGCTAAATCAGGACGTCCGCCATTATCAAAAAATTTTTCATTGTAAGTATCTGCTTTAGCCGTTACTGAGATTTGTTTAAGTACCGCAAGATAATCAGGTTCGCCGTAAAATCTACTTCTTGGGCTATGAGTGCTCATATGAAAGCCCTCGAGCTTTTGCTTTTTGTTCCATCTTTGAACTTGGTAAATTTCTCTTTTAGTGTTTAGTCTAGCTTGGAATGCTGGTAGATGAAAAAGTGAATAGTTAGAAGGTACTCCAGCTTGTTCAATAAAGTAGTTTCCATAAATTCCTAAATCTAAATTTAAAGCATTTAAAAACCTTCTAACACCCATGCCAGCTGGTAAATGTTTTTTTAAATCACTCTCTTTAAATTGTGAAAGCATTCTAGCTTTAATGCTTAGGCATCTTCTATGATATACATTAGAATAGTAAAAGAAGAGCATTTCATCAAAGCTAAAAAATGGTTGGACTAAACCATCATGTAGATAGTCAGTCTCATCTAAGTACTGCTTGGTATCTACACCTTTAGCTACTACTTCGTGTGCTGGTACGTATTCATTATTTCCCATTATCAACTTTCAAATCTAATTTTGCTTGAATGAAGTTTATTAAAAGATTTTTCAAGCTTTATCCAAATAAAACTTATCTGTAGTGGTCTTGCGCGCGTAAAGTCCTACAATGACAACAGCAAAAACACAAAGATGTAAAAGCTGGAAAAACACTAAGTCATGGCTTTGCCATGCGTGGGCTTTCTGCCGAAGAAAACTCAGCGTTAGCGTAGCTATAAGGGCTTTGCTCATATAGCGTATAAACCAAATAAAAAGGGAACTGATGCCAAAACAGCTAAAGAAAATTATAGTTACTCATATCTCTTTAGTGAAAGCAGGCGCAAACGGAGCTGAGATTATCTATAAATCTGCAACAAATGCACCTACTCACACAAAAGAGGTAAAGCTCATAAAATTCGATGAGAAAAAAGGAATTGTCTACGGTGTTGTTTACGCACCTGACAAGGTAGATAGTCAAGGTGATTTTGCCAAAGCTGAAGACATAGAAATTGCAGCTTATGACTTTATGAAACAACTAAATGGTCACAACGTTGATAAAAATCATAGCTTTAAAAACGAAGATGCTTATGTTGCAGAGACTTGGCTTACAAAAGCAAATGATGCAATGTTTCCAAATGAGCCTGTTGGCACTTGGGCAGTTGCAATAAAGCTTGAGAGCGAAAGCCTAAAAAAAGCTGTAGCTAGTGGAGAGATAGCAGGTTTATCTATGGCTGGTTCTGCACAAAAAACAGAAGTTCAAAAATCTGATGATGATACCTCTTCAGTTAAAAAAATGACTGATGGAGTTCTTAGCATTTTAAAAGATATTCAGTCAAGTTTCAAAACGTCGCAAGGAGGTGATGAGATTAAAGGAGCAGAAGATTTTAGAAAATCAATTGAGGCAATTAAATCCACATTAGAGCCTCTACAAAAAACGGTTAAGGAAATGAATGCTCAAAACGAAGAGCTATCTAAACAAAACGCTTCTTTAAAAGAAGAAAAAGAGACTCTTGAAAAACGTGTAAGCAATTTAGAAGAGAGTCTTAAAAAGTCAAATCAAGATGAAACACCAGCATCTAAAAAAGGTGTAAAAAAACAAAATGAGGGAGTATTCGCATAATGAATGATATGTTGAAATTTTTAAGTTTAGCAGCTGCTGGAGCAATTGCAAGTGGTGAGTTTAGTGTTGATGATATGCAGAAGATGGTAAAAAGTCTTGATGCTAGTGATGGTGATGAAAATAACGATAGTGAAAATGACTTAGTTAAATTTGCTAAAGGTGCAATTACACCTGAACAATTAAGTGTTAGTGGAACTATAACACCACGTCGTGCATCATTAATGATTGATTTAATTCAATCTCAAAGTTCATTTTTAAGCCGTATATCTGTTATACACATGGATAGCTTAAGTAGCGAGTATGACGTTTGGGATATGGCAAATGGAATTTTAGTTCGTGTAGCTGAGGGGGCTGAACCAACTGAAGCACAGAAAAAGCAAATTAGTAATGCTGGTCGCACATTAACTGCTCTTCCTGCTCAACTTTTTGCAGATCTTACAAGAAGCACAATTTTAAGTAACCAATGGCGTCCAAATCTTACAGGTTGGTTAGATGAACGTTTCTCTATTAAATTTGGTAATGAAATGGTTAAGCTTGGATTTGATGGCGTAGCTGATGATTATGCAAATACAAAATTTAATGAACTTAACAAAGGTTGGATATATCTAGCTCAGACAGAAGCAGATACAGTAAAAAGTAAATATTCTGTTGATGGTACGATGGTTCAAAAGCTAGAGCGTTTAGTTCAAGCAGCAGCTGATGATATGCCAGAAGATGCCGTAATTTTCATTCATAGAAAAGATGTCATTAAATATGCGTCTGAAGTTGGAGCATCAACAAATAACGCTGCACTGATTATGGAAGCAGCTGCTAAAGGTTATGGTGGTTATAGCTTTGAGGTAAATAACAAAATGCCAAGAGGAGTATTTATGCTTACTCCACTTAAAAATCTTGTTTTAGGTGTTTCTGGCGAAATGAGTCGCGATAGAGTTTGGAATGCTAGAAAACGTGCTGTTGAATATACCTTTGATGTTTCAAACGATTATGACATCGCAGTGCCTAAATTTGTAGTTCATGGCTCAGAAGCAGCACCGCTTGTAATTACATCTTATTCAGTTTCAATCACAGGAACAGCAACTAGTACAAGAACAGTAACTGGTGCTGAGGGCGGAATTGCTGCTGTAACTGTAAGTTCAGCAGATGAATCAATTGCGACGGTTTCATATAACACAACAACTGGTGTTATAAGCGTTACAGGTGTAAGTGCTGGAACTACGATTATAAGCGTAACAGATGGTATTAACACTAAAAATATTTCAGTAACTGTTTCTTAATATGACAACAGTAACAGACGTTCGTACTCTTTTAGCACTAGCAGATTTAAGTGATGAGGCAATTGAGCCTCATCTTAACCGTGCTTTGTTTGATACAAAAGATGTAACGTTTGAAGATGGCACGCAAGAACTTGAAGCTGTTGGCTGGAGAACTATTTATTACGTCTCTCCTGCTCTTTGGCTTTTACTTCAAAAGAATGTAAATGAAATGGATGAGACGCTTCAGACATTTAAAGATTTAAAACAGTTTCAAGAGTACTGCTTAGATAGAGCAGATAGTGCAATGCCAAGTGATACAACAGGAAATGAGGAATTAGCATGGGACGCTACATAAATGAGAGTGAGCCTGAAGTTGTATTACAAGCAATAGTTTCAGCTCATACGAATAACTTTAAGATAGTTCGCCACCGTCGCAAGCGTGTAAATGATGCAAGGTGGGTGATTATTCTTGGCGTTATTTTGGTTTATGGTGAATTAGTGAATGAAGATATTTTCAGGGCAATAGTTGAAGAACGAATTAAAGGAGCTGGTTTAAATCCTATTGGAAGTGAACCTCGTCTTAATGGTACGCACCCTGAAGAGATGCTTTTAGTTGAAGCAGAAGTGGGATTAGATTGATGAATAAGTTAGTTGAACAATATTCTCAAGCAGTATTTGGATTTATTTTACTAGTAGCAACATTTGCGACACTTCAAGGGCAAGTTGAACATGACAAACTAGCAATTGAAGAAAATAAAAAGTCTATTGAAAAATGTGTAACTGATATTCGTACTATCAGACAAGCTGTAACTGAAAGACTTCGTAGAGACATGGCAGACGCAAAATATGTTTCTAAAGAATTATTTACCGCGCAATTTGACAATCTTAACGAACAAATGAAGCGTATGGATAATTCGCTTAATAAAATTCTTATTCATCTTAAGAGAAAGGAACCATAAATGATTGATTTAAGAAAAGTAAAACAAGAAGATATTGACAACTTAATGGAGCGTTTTCATAAAGACATGAAAAATAGTATTCAAAGTATTACTCAAAATGATTTAAACTCTATAAAAGAGAATCTATTAAATGAGCTGTACAAACCATACTCACAACTAAGTACTATTGAAAAAATGTTGGTTGCAAATGGATGTGGTGGCAGTGGCTCACTTATTAATCCTCCAAAGTTTATTTTTGGCGAGGATTGTGGTGAACACGATTGGGGCTATGCGTATGGTGGTAATAAAATTAGACGTAAGCAACTGGACAAAAAGTTTTATGAGGGAATGAAAAAATCAATTGTACGTTCTGAAGCAAAAGGTTTTAAACGCATATATTATGAATTTTGGGCATTTGTTTACTACCTTGAGGTGCGCCGTCATGGTGCTAAATTCTTTAATTTCAAAACAGGAGCGAGATTATGACAAGTATTAAAAAAAATTTAATGATGATTACAGGATTGGCTGTAATAATAACTATATTTAATGGTTGTACAGAAGGTGAAATTGAATATGTCAAAAAAGTTACATCGACAGCAGTTAAAGCATATAAAAATGCCAAACCAGAAGTAAGAGAGGCTTATCTGTCTTATAAAGATGGAAACATTACACATGACGAGCTTAGAAATGTTGCTAGAAAGTTTGGTCAAGAGTATCTACTTGAACGTGTAACAGGTGCTAAATAATGGCTAATTCAATTCTTTCAAAAAGTGCTGTAAAAATCGTAGCTCAACCTAGTGATGCCTATGTTACGCCAACTAAAAATGTATATACTGAAGAAAAAGTTCTTCCAAAATCAGAATATACAAAGATTGATGTTAAACCATCATCGCTTGAGGGTGGAATGGATAGTGAGGTATTTAGTGCAGATTTTGCAAAATTACCCATTGAGATTAAATCTTCACTTCAAACAGATATAGCACCAATTGAAACTTTGCTTGATATTTGTTCTTTAGCATCAACACCTATAAATGAAGCCTTTGTTTTACCGTTGATTGTAGCAAGTGGCTCTAACATTGATGTAATTTTTGCAGACGCTGACCCAGCTACAGTAAACGGCAATATATGGGTAGATACAGCAAATTTAACTGTACAAGTCCAAAGTGCAACTGGTTTAATTGATGTAAGTATTGAAGTTAGACAACTATTTTTAAAATATGTTACAGATGGTACTTATGCTAATGGTAGCACTGTAACAATCACTAATGGTGCCACAACACCAGCAACCCCAGCAAGTGGAGATATTTGGATTAATGGCTCAACTGTACAAAGCTATGATGGTTCAGCTTGGAATGCTTTAGATACACAAATTGGAACAAGACGTTATCCAACATTATCGCAAACTAAAAAAGCTTCAATTGATGTTGTTATGAAACGCTTAACTTTTCAAGGCGTTGGAGCAGTTTCAAACTTAACACTAACAGGTGAAATTGATGGACGTGTTAATAGTACTTTTTCATGTTCAGCTGGTTTAAATAAAACAATAGAGCTTGATGCAACCGCACCTGATAATTCATTATCTTTAGCAACTGCTAATGAGTTCATTGTCTTAGGTCTAGCAACTGTACTAACTGAAGATGGCAATAGCATTGGACTTAAAAGTTTTGAACTTAATATGGGCAATGTTATAAGTCAAGATAAAAGTTCTGAAAGTAACGGTTTTGACATTACAGATTTTGCACCAACTCTTAAAATTGGCGCACGTATGACTAAAGACACTAAAGCTGGATTTGATGATTTGATAGCTTCTAAAGCTTTTAAGATGGAACTGTTAATGGTGAATTTAGCGAAAAAACCAAAGTATCGTATTGTAATTCCTAAAGCAACATATAACGAAGCAACATCACTAGAAGATAGTGAGGGAAGACTCAATTGCACTAAAAACTATAGATGTCGCACTATAAATGGAGCTGATAACTTTTATCTGGATTATTTTCTTGATATATAAACTAAGTCCACTTAGTGAGATACCAAAAGATATTTTAAAATCTGCACGTATCAAAGATGTATATGATTTAAGTTTTAAACACTGTTACATCGCTAAAGACACAGATAATAGAATTATCGGTATTGCAGCTGTACAAAGCAGACTAGGAAGAACATGGTTAGATACCTACTGGATAGAGACAATAGCAAAAAATCGTCATCTATCTTTTTGGTTATGGAAGATGGCAACGGCACATGTAAGTGGAGATTTCATCTATCTTGAAATGGAATTAAATAATCCACACATTGGTTCTAATTTTAATAAGAACTGTTTGATAGTTAGTAAAACGCATACAAAAATAATCTACAAAAGGAAAGTAAAAAATGGCAAATAAACAAAATAAAGTATTCACAGCAAAGCGTAAACAGGTTAATTTTGATTTTGAGGTTAACGAAAAATTAGAGACGTTTACATATACCGCACCAAGCTCTAAAGAGTCTCTTGAAGCAGTTACAGCTTTAGAAAATGGCTTACAGGGTAAAAGTTTAATTTTAATGAATGAAGCCTTAGAGCGTAATATTTCGCATGAAAACCCTAAAACTAAAAAAGAATTTCTTGAAGCTGTTCATAATGCAGATGCGTATGAGTTTATTCAGTGGGCGAATGATTTAGTACAGGCAGAAGGCGTAAAAAAGTAGAGAACATCCGTGCATGGGTTAAGCAGACTATTACAGAGGGCGAGGCTATTAGTGCAAAGGATGATGAAGAAAAAGAGTTTTTACTAGAGCAAGGTTTTATTTTTTTAGAAGATGATGAAGAGATATTAATAGCAAGATGCTTTTTAACATCTCCAAATCTTGAATATAGATTTATAGAAAAATATTGTTTTAAGTATGAACTAGATGAGTTAGAAGTTTTTGAAGTCTGTAGTCTTTTACAAAACGATGCAATTGCGTTAAAGAAACAGATGAAAGATACTAAGACAGACTGAAAGACAAAAGATACTAAATAAGTCATGGCTTTGCCATGCGTGAGCTTTCTGCTGAAGAAAACTCAGCGTTAGAGTAGTTTTATGGGCTTTGCTCATAAAGCGTATAAATTAATAAAAAAGGAGAGATTGATGCAAAAGTCATTAAATATTCAAATAGCTTTTAACGCTAAAACGGGCAAGCTTGAAGTTGTTAATCAAAAACTCTCCTCTTTAAAAAATAAAAGTAATTCTGCTAAAAAAGGTGTAGACGGATTAAAGAGGTCATTTGACAATTTTCTTCCATCTATTAAAAGTTTAGCAGCTGGCGCACTTGCAGGTATTGGTCTTGAAAAAGCTTTACGTTCTATTATTACAACTGGTGCAGACTTTGAACGTACAATGCTTAGCGTTAAAGCAAAAACAGGTGCAACAAGTACTGAGTTTGATGCACTTACAACTAAAGCTAAAGAGCTAGGAAGCTCAACTGAATTTTCAAGTAAGCAAGTTGCAGAGGGCATGGACTTCTTATCTATGGCTGGTTTTAACACTGAGCAGATACTTGGTTCAGTTAATAGCGTTATGGATTTAGCGACTGTAGGAATGACAGATTTAGGGGTAGCTTCAGATATTGCCTCAAATATCTTAAGCGGGTTTTCAATGAATACAGAAGAGACCGCAAGAATTGTTGATGTCATGGCAAAAGCTACAACTAGCGCAAATACTAATATTCCAGAGCTTGGAAATGCAATGAAATACGTTGCACCAATTGCAAGTGGATTAGGTGTTAGTTTAGAAGAGGCAACCGCATCAATTATGTCACTTTCTAATGCTGGGATTAAAGGTGAGCAAGCAGGTACTACAATGAGAACTATGCTTAACTCTTTAGCAGCACCAACAAAAACAGCAAAAGATTCACTAAATGCTCTTAGCATTAGCGTTAGTGATTTATCCAATAAAAACGGAGAGCTTAGACCACTTAGCGATATTGTTGGAATATTAAATTCTAAAATGCAGGGTCTTAGTCAAACCGCTAAAGCTAACGCCCTAAAAAACATTTTTGGAACTGAAGCAATGAGTGGAGCTATTGTTTTACTTAAAGAGGGTAAAACTGGGCTTGAAAATTATACAACTTCATTAGAAAATGCAAAAGGTGCAGCAACCGATATGGCTGAGATTATGCGAAGCGGTGTTGGTGCTTCAATGGACTCTGTTAGTTCAGCAGCTGAGGGAGTACTCCTTTCTATATTTGACTTAATGAAAGAAGATTTAAAAGGCTGGTTAGATTCAGCATCATCTGCCTTGCAATCTATGAAAACATGGATAGATACAAACAAAAGTGCAATTTCAAGCATGGTAAGTGCAGTCAAAACAGTTGGAGCTGCTTTTGCAGTTTGGAGAGTAAGCTCATGGATTGGTTTTTTAACTTCTATGAGTAGTGGATTTATTGGAATGGGCGCTGGAGCTTTAGGAGCTGTAACTAAAGTAAGACTATTAAGTGGAGCATTAAATCTTTTAAAAGCTAACCCAATAGGAATAGCACTAACAGCAGCTACTGCTGCATATACATATTTTTCAAGTGAAAGTGAAAATGCAGAAGAAAAAACAAAAAATCTAAATTCAGCAGTTACAGCTCAAGGTGTGGCATTAAACAAAAGTAAATCTGCACTTGAAGGTTTGCTTGATGCTAAAAAAGCAATTATTGCAAATGAAAAACTAGATGCTGAGAAAAAGGCAATCTTGCTTAAAAGAATTGAAGATAATATTAAAAGAACAACTACATATCAGAAGTTACTAAGTGATGGTAAAAAAATTGTAACATCTGCAACTGACCATGCTATTAAAGAGACTAAACGTAAATCTGAAGCAATTAAGCGTGCTAATGATTCTATGTTAAAACAGCAAGAAAAAGCAGAAACTGAACTATTAAAACATTTAAATAAAATGCATGACGACTACTTTAAGACAAAAGTTGAAAAATTAAATGACTGGACTAATGCTCAGGTCAAAGAGATTAATAAAACTATTAAAAATGAAAAAAAGAAAAACGAGGCACTTGCGACACTTGGTGATATTGCCTATAAAAAATATTCAGATTTAGAAGAAAAAAAGAGTCAAAAAGCAAAAGCTGAAACCTTAACTCAAGAGAAAATTTATGATGCTTCTGTTACAGAAATTGGAAGAAAATATGGTTTAGGTTTTACAGGAATTGACACGGCTTTTGGCTCTTTAACAAACAGTATTAATGAAAAAACATTAGGGTTATCAGACACACTTACTTCTCGTAAAGGTGGTCTCACTAAAATAGGCATAGATTTTTCTAACCGTTTTGCAAATATTGTGACATCGTTTGATGGGACTACAGGAAGCATCATAGATGGTGTAAAAGACCTTGGTGTAAGCATGGCTAAAAATGCTTTAACAATGGTGTTTAACAATAGTTGGGCTGATGGCTGGGAAAATAGTGAAAAAGGTTTTGTAGAGAAACTTTTTAAGGTGGATATCCCATTTTTAAAATTTTCAGAGGGAACAATTTGGGGAAATGGAAACTACGGTGTAGTTAGTGGTAATTCTCCTTTTTATGGTGATGACCTTAGAAATGACACAATCCCTGCATTAATTAGTCCGGGGGAAGCTGTAATTCCAAGAAGTGCAGTTGAAGCAAATAGTGACATTGTTAGCATGTTAATAAGTGGTGCAAGACTGGGTAATTTTGCAAATGGTCACGCACCAAGTGGACTTAGTGGTTCAAACATTGAAAGCGCACAACTTTCAATGACTGATGGAGTGTTTGGGCTTAAAGGTGGTGGGATACTTGGCAAAATTGCTAAACCATTTAAAAAGATTTTTAGTTTTGTAAAAAAAATAATTTCAAAAATTGGTAAAGTTCTTTGGAAAATAGCAAGCCCAGTTCTCAAACCATTAATGAAAAATCCAGCTCTTGGTTTTTTAGCTCAAATTGGAATGGCTATGACTCCATGGGGTGCAGCATTAATTCCTGAAATGCTTACAGCAGATTTAACTAGTGCTGGTATGACATTGGCTAGTGGTGGAAATTTAAAAGATGCCCTTGGAAGTGCTGGGATAAGCGGAATGATAGCTGGAGCTGGAAGTGCAGTATCATCACTTATTAAAACAGGTTCACTACCAACATCTGACTTAACTGCATGGGAGACAATTAAAAAATTTCCAAGTGATATCGTAGATAATCTTCATGGCAAATATTCAAGTACAAAAGAAGCATTTAATAAAATTACTGATGTTGCAGATTTAAATGGTGAGTTTGGTACAAATATGAACCAATTATCATTTGACAATATGAAAAAAGGCTTTTTTAAAGTTGGAGATTATGTGTCTAGCTGGTCAAGTGATAAGTTCGAATATTTAACAAGCTTTTTCAAAAACCCAGCACGTATTTTTCAATATATTATTGATCACATTAAAGATGTTCTTAAAAATATGGTTATGTCAATTACAGATATTTCTGTTGGAAAATTTCAACCATCATTAGACATAATAAGCAATCAAACCCCTCTTAACATGGCTCCGCAAATCCACGCATTCGCAGAAGGTGGAATTGCCACTAAAGCAACTCTTGGAGTTTTTGGTGAAGCTGGAGATGAAGCGATTATTCCACTTAATCGTTTTCATGAAGTCATAGAAGATAAAAAGATGCAAGCTCGCATGAAGCGAATTGAAAATAAGTTCGACCGTATGATTTATCTTTTTGATCAAAACCTAAAGTTTGAAAGAAAAGAGTACTCTGCAACATCTGAACTTATCCGCTTAAAAACAATAGAGCTTAAAGCTGGAGGTTTAATATGATCTATGTAAATCCTCAAACATTAAATGTAACAACTTCTATTGATGCTGTGCAATGGGGCTATATAACAGATGGTTTTTTACACACATTTGGCAGTTTCGCAAATGAGATAACTTTTACAATAGACAGTAGCTCTATGGATGCCTTTGCTCTTTTAAATCTTAAAGCTAGTAGCATCAAATATACTCTAAAAAGTGGAGCTGAAATAATTGCAACTGATGATGTTAGCCTTATGGTAAATAGCCTAACAACTTGGTACGACTACCTAAGAGGTCGCTTTAGCTTTAATGATAAATTCATTCAGTTATTGCCATTTACATTTAATTCTACTCTTGAGATAACAGTTAGAAATCCAGCTAATACAGTAGAGATTGGAATGTTCATAGCTGGAGAGGCTAAAAAAGTAGGCATAACTCAAAGAGATGCAAATATAGGTTTTGAAAATTACACAAGAAGCGAACGAAATCCTGATGGCTCGTTTGTAACTGAAGTACAGGGCTATGTGGCTGATATGCTTGAATTTAATATTCAATGCTCACGTGAAATGGTAGCACCTACAATAAATCACTTAAAATCAATTAGAGATAAAGCTTTACTTATTTTAGGAGATGATGGATTAACACCTGAAATGACAACTTACGGAAAAGTAAGAAATGCAACCGCAGTTCCTGAAAAAATCACAACAATAGAAATCTCAATAGAAGGATTAGTATAATGAATTTTACACCATTTGACCCAGTAGATGACATACCAAAAGTAACCGATGCCAATTTTCTTTCAACTATAGATACAGCATTTACAAAACTAATTAATTTTGCACGTGCCATCCCAACATTTATTACGGAATTGTCTGGTTTTCAAGACGAATTGACAGAGTTAGTCAATGATTTTACTAATAATAAAATCACTCAAATCACAAAGTTAAAAGATGATGCACTTAGCCTAATAGATCAAGCCAAAACATCAACACTAGAGGCAATATCATCGGCTAGCGCAAACATTTCTCAAGCTGCACAAAATGCACTTGATAGCATTCAATCTCAAGAACTAAGTTCAACTGGTGCTATTACAACTGCAAAAGATAGTGCTATAGGAAATATTACAATAAAAGAGACTCAAGTAAAAGATGATATTGAACATTTAGTCTCCACAATACCATCTAAAACAGAAGCAGACTTACTTAGTAGTGAACTTGCTAACAAATTAATAGCAATAGAAAACGAAAAAATAGCAATTCAAACTTTAATTACTAATGCCACAAATTTATCAACTCAGGAGGTTCAAGATGTGTTTAATGCTCTAAATAATACTAATGCCGTAGCTTCAATAGCTTTAAATGTTTTGAAGCTACAAAAACTATTAATTGATAAAGGAGC
>Ga0316207_10000377_pt1 | contig 77453 bp, 68 predicted proteins | sample 6weekpyrite_MG_FD_204943 | JGI IMG/M metagenome (GOLD analysis project Ga0316207, IMG submission 204943) | Microbial mat bacterial communities from mineral coupon in-situ incubated in ocean water Damariscotta River, Maine, United States -... | ecosystem: Environmental > Aquatic > Marine >... | reverse complement strand
CATTACTCACCCGTCCGCCACTCGACGCCTGGAAGCAAGCTTCCATCGTTTCCGTTCGACTTGCATGTGTTAGGCATGCCGCCAGCGTTCAATCTGAGCCAGGATCAAACTCTTCAGTTCAATCTTTGGTGATTGTTTAATCTAACAATCAAATCTTGGCTCGATGTAAATACTGTCACTGACGTGACGCTATCTAATCGATATTTTTTGGTGTTAACCAATCATCGACGCAAGCGCCCACACAAATTACTTCATCATATGCTGTTAAAGAGCGACTAAACAGAGCTAAATCCTTAGATTTCAACCAGTTCGTTTCGTCCCGGTTGCTCTCTCTGTGTCGTCAAGAGGCGCGTATTATACGGCCTAAATCCGAGTCGTCAACACCTTTTGAAATATTTCTGAAACAATTTCTAACAAGGTGTTCACTCAACGATCTTTCTCACTTATCGCTTTGAGCGAGCGTGCTGTAATGCACTAACTATTCCGCTCGAAACAAAAACCAAAATTAATCCTTGCCGCCACTACAATCCTTTAAATTTCAATCACTTCTGAGACTAAAACAGCAAGTTCGACCGTGTGGCGAGGCGCGTATTATACGCATGCGATAAAGGCCGTCAATAACTAAATCATTTTTTTTAGTATTTACGTCGGGTCGTTCAACTCTCACCGGCGTTTTCATACATTTAGCATAGCCTCTGATCAAATAACGAGCAATCTACCACTCAATAAAGTCAAAAGCTAACGACAAATGAACAATAAGAACATTTTCGCAACATACGGACTTATTTTGACTTTTTACCCGTGGATCTTACTAAAGCATTTAATTCAGATGTCGACAATTTACGTGATCTATTCAAGCAAGCAATTTAGCGGGCTGGTTTGTCGATCGAAAACAAGGATCTTTAGGTTGAGCAAGAATGGAATCCAAATATTGCTAACACCAGCACAACCCTAAGAGTTTTAGAGTAATTAACCGACAGTTGAGGATACCATGGCAACAAAAGTCTTAGTCGTCGACGATTCTGTAGTATCGCGAAAGATGCTCATACGTTCGCTGCCTAAGGAGTGGGATATTAGTGTAACACAAGCAGTTAATGGCCAAGATGCCGTAGAAAAGTATCATGAAGGCCTAGCAGACGTCATGTTTTTAGATTTAACGATGCCTGTAATGGATGGTTACGGAGTGTTAGAAACACTTCAGAAAGAAGGATTAAACACTTTCATCATCGTAGTTACCGCTGATATTCAGCCTGAAGCGGAAGAGAGAGTTAAAAAGCTCGGGGCAATGGCCTTCGTCAAGAAGCCAGTAAACATGGAAAAAGTCATGCCCATCTTGAAGGAATATGGAATCCTATGAACCAATCAGCAGAACAACAGATTGATTTAACGGATGAGCAAAAAGAAGTTTTGCAAGAAATCGTTAATATCGGCATGGGATTGGCCGGGGATTCACTCGCCAGAATTCTAAAAACCTTCGTCGAATTATCAATCCCTCGAATAAGCCTAATCAGTGTTGATAATCTCAATACTGAAATTACCCAATTAGTAGGTGATAAAGCCTTGGTTACGGCCGTACGCCAAGCGTTTTTCAGTTACTGGCGCGGCGAAGCCATCGTTGTCTACGATCAAAATGGCTGCAATGAACTCGCCTCACTGATGGGGTACAACGAAGACCTGGACCGAAACGCCGAGGTCGAATTATTGCTAGATGTGGGTAATGTACTTGTGGGCGCGTGCATCAATGGCATTGCTGAACAACTCGGTGTAGACGTTAACTTTAGTCCACCCTCTGTGGTGGCAGCAAATATTCCAGTAGAACGATTATTCGATCCTAAAAAAATGACCTGGAAATACACACTTTTATTAGAAGTAAACTTTGGCTTAGAGAACATGCGATTTAAAAGCCATTTATTCACCATGATGTCAGAAGAAACCATCATGACCTTGAAAAAAGACTTAGACGGATTTTTAGAAGACCTATAAATGGAACCTAGCTCCACACAACTTACATTACTCAAAGACATTGTTGACCGCATAAGCGTAGGCGTATTTGTGGTTAACAAACAGAATGAGCTCGTGCTCTGGAATGGCTATATGGAAAACTATAGCCAAACTAAAGCAGACCAGGTTGTGGGAAAAAACATTTTCGAAGCATTTCCAGATTTACCTAAAAACTGGTTAGAACAAAAAATTCATAATGTATTCGTCATTAAAAACTTCTCTTTTACATCGTGGGAACACCGTCCCTATTTATTCAAATTTTTACACAATCGCCCTATAACCGGCGGCATTGATTACATGCGACAAAACTGCACCTTTTTACCAATGAAAGGTGACACAGGTGAAATTGAATATGTATGCATAACCTTATTTGATGTTACAGATACGAGCATTTACGAGTCCATGTTAAAAAGTGCGGTACGTTCTTTGGCAGAAGCAAGTAATCGCGACGGATTAACGAATGTTTATAATCGTCGTTTTCTAGAGACGACAATGTCGAAAGAATTTTCTCGATTAAAACGTTATGGCGGAACCCTATCCTTCATCATCATTGATCTCGATCATTTTAAAGCTGTCAATGACACCTATGGCCATTTAGCCGGGGATGAAATTTTAAAAGTCGCATCAAAACGTATCGCAGAAGGATTAAGAACTGCAGATACACTGTCTCGCTATGGCGGAGAAGAATTTGCCGTCATGCTTCCGGAAACGCCCATTGATGGCGCTGCCATACTGGCTCAACGTTTATGTGACAACCTGGCTGTCTCACCGGTAGATTTCGGCGAAAACTCGATTACTGTCTCCGCCAGCTTGGGCGTGGCAGAATTCGATCCAAATATGGATTCTCACGAGGAAATTATTTCATTTGCCGATGAAATGCTTTACAAATCTAAAGAAAATGGCCGAAATCAAGTAACAGTTTATTATCCCAAAAGCCACAACGCTGACACCGAACATACCTTAAATAACTATAAGCTTGAAATTGAAAAAGCTGAAAAAGCTGAAATTAACGCAGCTAAAGGCAGCCCAGAAGAAATCATACCTACTACTGCTTCTACCGACACTGAACCTGCCACTGTCGTGGAATCAGAACAATCTGCGCTGATTAGAGACGATGCGAGCACACCCAGCGAAACGGAAATTAAGCAACAAGCACAAAATGAACAATCAGAATCTGCTCCAACATCAGACTCTACAAATGTGGATGCAGCCACTAGTGCTCAACCTGAAATGACAGAGGTTACTGCAGTTGAAACAATCGAGCCAGAAAGCACATCCACGCCAGTCAGCACCCAAAATGAGGAGCAAACTGAGCCAGAAGAAGCTGCAAGCATCCCCACTGATACAGAAGTCGATACAACCACCAACATAGAACAATCAACAGACGAAACTGATCTTGGGATTGACACTGCAGAGCCAGAAACGAACCCTGCACCTGAAATTAACGTAGCTCCCTCAACGCATCAAGCTGCTCATACATCGCCAGAAAATGATTTGGCAAACGAAACAATTGAAGCAGAAAACACAATTTCTGACACGACAGAACAGATGTCAGACAAAGAATCCACTAATGTGGCCCTTGAAGATGAGCCCGAGACAACTCCAGCTAGTGAAACTAACATAACCTCTTCAATAGTGACTAAAATCGAGGCAAAAGCGGAAGCCGAGCCAGAAGTGGATTTAGCAAACGAGGTAACTGACGTAGATACCACAACAACAGATCAACAGCCAAAAGACGAGCCTCAAGAAAAAGCAGTGTATGTAACAATCGGCAGCAAATAAACGCGCCAATCCCTGGCTCAATTTTCGCAATATTTCCCGACTAGGTAATATTTCATAATAAATATCAAAAAATAGAAGTGATAACTCAACGATTCACAGGCTAGCAAGCGGTTTTTGCATTAATGATTTGCAAAATCACGACGATATAATAGTTGAAATCTAATAAGCCACAAATTTTAAATAAAAAAGAAATTTCTGCTAAATACTGCTAGATTTAGTCTAGCTTTAGGGTAACTCTCAGAGCATCGAGAACCAAAACATATGCTTATCAATTCGCGAGAAATATGAAAAAACTTTCTACTCAAAATCGAGATTACAAAACACTAACTCCTCATAATTTTCATAGAAAAAACTCAAAAACCCGAAAATATCTGGTCACAATAGGAATTAGCGTAGCATTTGCATCAATGATCATTGGCTCATTGTCGGGTAAACCGATGAGTGACTCCCCCGTAACTCAAGCAGCAGCGATTTCAGACAGCGGTTCAAATCGTATTACCACTACTCTTCATTTGCCTAGCATTGACAACTACGATGCACCAGAGCAGCGTAACGCCACTCCAGCAAAGCCATTTAAAACTCATTCAGTTGCCGTTAAAAAAGGTGACACTTTAACTCACATATTTCGAAGAGTCGGTTTGGGTGCAAAAGCAGTCCATCAAGTTACCCAACAAAAAAGCAAAGTGAAAGCTTTAACACGACTAACTCCAGGACAAAATTTTGACATTAGCGTAACCAATGAAAAAGAACTGGAACAATTGGTTTATCACATCAACAAAACACAAAAACTGATCATTAAGAAACGAGGCGAGAGCTACGATATTCAAAAAGTAGATAGAAATTACGATGCTCGCATTTCTTTTGCCAAGGGAACGATAACCAGCTCCCTATTTGATGCCGCCAATAAAGCTGGACTCAGTGATAACCTCACCATGGATTTAGCCTACATTTTTGGTTGGGATATAGATTTTGCCTTGGATATTAGAAAGGGTGATCAGTTTGTTGTAATGTATGAAGAACTTTATTTGGACGGCGAACGAATTGCGGACGGTAATATCCTAGCTGCTGAATTTATCAATCAAGGACAAAGTTACAAAGCTGTACGTTACACAGACAAAAATCACAATAGCAATTACTATTCTGAGACTGGTCGAAGCATGCGGAAAGCTTTTTTACGATCTCCCGTGGACTTTTCACGCATCAGCTCACGATTTGGCAAACGAAAACACCCCATACTGAAAAAACGAAAATCGCACAAAGGTGTTGACTACGCTGCGTCTCGTGGAACACCCATTAAAGCATCAGGCGATGGTAAAATCGTTTGGCGTGGTCGAAAAGGCGGATACGGTAAAACTGTCATCATCAAACACGGCAGCCGTTATAGTACATTATATGCGCATATGAAAAGTTACAATCGTAAAGCCAAACTGGGAAAAAAGGTTAAGCAAGGCCAAGTCATAGGTTACGTTGGCAGCACTGGTCGCGCAACCGGACCACATTTACACTACGAATTTCGTGTTAACGGTGTTCACCGAAATCCACTGACTGTTAAATTACCCAATGCCGCATCAATCAAAGAAAGCTTTAAATCAGATTTCTTATTAAAATCTCGACCACTTATCGCTCAACTAAGCCTTATTAAAGACAACACTGTCGCATTCAACGAATTCCAGTAGACAGACAACTAAATCCGCGTAGTAATATAGGGCCAGTAATAATAGAAAAAAGGAAGGCAGCATGCCTGAATATTATCTTGGCCTCATGTCAGGCACGAGCGTTGATGCTATCGATGTTGCAATTGCTCAAATCGACGACATCTCAATAAAAGTTATCGCCTCCCGAACCCACTCGATTCCACTAAAACTTAAACAAGACATCATGGATTTGTGCCAGCCAGGTGACAACGAGATAGAGCGGATGGGCGCATTAGATTTCCGATTAGGAAAATTATTTGCGGAGGCGGCTGAAAGGCTAATTGAAAGCACCGACGTGAATAGAAATGACATTAAAGCCATCGGCAGCCATGGCCAAACAATTCGTCATCGGCCCGATAGCGACAATCCATTTACTTTACAAATTGGCAATCCAGCAATTATTTGTCAAACCTGCAATATAACCACCATTGCAGACTTTCGTCGAGCTGACATGGCCGTAGGAGGACAAGGAGCCCCACTCGTACCCGCCTTACATGATGCGCTGTTTAGCCATGAATACCATGACCGAGTCGTTGTAAATATCGGGGGTATGGCGAACATTTCCATTTTACCTTCCGACACAAACCAAGATGTGAGCGGCTTTGATACCGGACCAGGCAATGTTTTGTTAAATGCATGGGTCGCTCAACACAAACAACAGCCTTATGATGAAAACGGTGTATGGTCATCTTCTTACAGCGTTAACGAATCACTTTTGAAAAAATTGCTTGCTGATCCGTATTTCCATAAACAACCGCCAAAAAGTACTGGGCGAGAAACATTCAACCTGTCATGGTTAAACGCAATTTTACAAACTGAACCGACCACAATTAATCCCGGCATTATTCAAAGCACATTGTGCGAACTAACTGCGTTAAGTATTTGTAGCGCAATTAATCATTATGCACCAACCACCTCAGAAATACTTGTATGCGGTGGCGGAGCCCATAATCAGGATCTAATTTCACGCATCAACAAACATTGTCATTGTAAGTCGGAAGTTAAACTAACCGACGAGTTCGGGATTAATTGTGATTATGTAGAAGCTGTGGCATTTGCCTGGCTGGCTAAACAAACAATGCAAATGCAGCCATCAAATTTACCCAGCGTGACTGGTGCAGCGAAAAATGTCGTTCTGGGTGCTATCTACCCTCGATGAGCGAGTAATTGATAATCTCTAACCGGCTCCCCAGTATAGACCTGTGTTGGTCGAAAAATTCGATTATCCACCAACTGCTCACGCCAATGCGCCAACCAACCCGCAGCCCGAGAGACAGCAAATATTGGCGTAAACTGATCTGTGGGAATTCCCATCTCAGAATATAAAATTCCCGAATAAAAATCCACGTTAGGAAACACTCCCTTGGCAGCAAGTCGTTCTTCAGCAGCTGCTTCTAACGCCAACGCAATTTCAAACGAGGGACTGACTTCACCCCCACGCTCATTTACCAGTTTTTCAAACAAACCCTGTAATATGGTTGCCCTCGGATCTTTGACTTTGTATTCCCGATGGCCAAGGCCCCAGATTTTTTGTTTATTCTCTAGCTTTTTATCTAACCAGGGTTTTGCGTGTTTGGGCTCTCCAATTTCTTTCAGCATCTCAACAACTTTCTCATTTGCTCCGCCGTGAAGAGGCCCCGACAAAGTACCCACCGCCGCGGCAACAACTCCATAAGGACTCGCAAGCGTAGAACCCGCAACTAACGCTGCAAAAGTTGATGCATTAATCGTATGTTCGGCGTGTAGAATCAAACAGGTATCTAAAATGTCGGCGAACAAAGGATCTGGATCATTACCAGTTAGCATGTAAAGAAAGTTTTCAGCAAAAGATAAATCATCTCGGGGCTCAATCGGATCATAACCATTTCGAATGTGCTCCCACATACACAAAATAACCGGCATCCGGGCAATGATTTTAACCGTCATGTTATGCACGTAATCTAAGTCACAGACATCAGGCGTTGATAAACACTCATTACCAGGATAAAACATACCTAAACTTGCAACTGCCGTTTGTAGAATTTCCATGGGATGACCAGTAGACGGCAGAGCTTTCATCAGAGTGCGAATGTTAAATTTAACGCGACGATTTCTTCGCAACTGGGCATCAAACACAGCCAAATCATGTGCCGATGGTAATTTTCCATCAAGCAATAATAGACAGGTTTCTTCAAAAGTACTGTTTTCGGCTAATTGACTAATGGGGTATCCACGATAAGAAAGAATGCCTCTTTCTCCATCTATATCGGAAATATTGGACTGCGTGGCTGGAACTCCTTCCAAACCCGGCAAATAATCACTCATTATGGTACTCCATGGTTTTCAAGATATTACTTTAAGAATGGTGGCAATTCGAAAAAAGTCTAAATGATAACGTCTCTGACATTGTTCGCTTAATTCTGAGGGGATATTTTTTTCCAGAGAATCATGTAAACAAAAAAGGAGGCTTAAACCCCCTTTTTAATTATTTATAAACGACGAGAATTATACGGAAAATGAAGAACCACAACCGCAAGTTGTTGAGGCATTCGGATTTCGAATCACAAATTGAGCACCTTCTAAACCTTCGGTATAGTCGATTTCGGCGCCTGACAAATACTGGAAACTCATGGGATCAATGAGTAAGGTAACACCATTTTTTTCAACTTTAGTATCCCCATCGCCCACAGCTTCATCAAATGTAAAACCGTATTGAAAGCCAGAGCAACCACCGCCTGTAACAAAAACTCTTAGCATTAAATCAGGATTCTGTTCTTCCTCTATCAACGCCTTTACCTTGTTAGCGGCGGCTTCGGAAAAGTCGAGCGGATTATCGAAATCAAACTCTGCTGCTGAATCAGTCATACTGTCTTACCTTAGAATAAAGAAAATTAGAGTCATTATCCTATTGCTTAGTTCGGCAGTCAAGATTGCTGAGCCTTAGGCTCCATATTTCTTTTAGAATCAGTATCTTGGGGGATTGAATCAAGGTCCCCAGCGCTGCGATGTACTAATTTACCATTAACTTCAGCGCCAATAGCCATTTCTATTAAATTGTAATAAACATTACCATGCACCCGGGCTTCAGATGCCAGTTCGATGCGCTCACTGGTAAATACATCACCAATAACGTGCCCATTTAAAATGACGTTCGGCACCCGGACTTCGCCTTCCACAACACCTTGATCACTGACGGTTAGTTGGGAGCCAGGTTCCGTTGCGATAATATTACCCTTTGATTTTCCATCAATATGTAATCCACCGGAAAACACAATATCACCTTGGATTTCGGTATTTTGTCCAATTAATGAATCAATTTTGGCAGTCCGTCGCTTTTTGCCAATCATAATAAAGCTGCTCCCGTTTACTCCAAATAATTAGTGATAAATTCAAAGAACGTCACTACTGAAAAATCACAAAACACGTTAACTTTAAGTAGGTATCGACCTGCTTATTTATTAACTTAATACTCTTATCACATAAATCAAACATGTATTGCTTAGGTGGCTTTTATTAATAAAAATCGCTAATGAATCCTAGCAATAACCTATCCGAAGAGAAAACTAAATAAATTCTTATAAATGCCGACCTACTTGCTGACATAAGAGGAATTTAACAGACACGTGGCCGTTATCAGTAGTATGCCATAGTATCTCAAAACGTTATTATGATGTAAATCAAGGACATGAACACAAATCATACAAATGGCTTTGACTTAATGCTGAGATGGATTTCGCTGACACTTTTATTAGTTTTATCATTAAATGTGCAAGCCGAAACCCTATTTGTTGGCGATACGCTACGTGTTGGAATTCGACCAGAGCCAACTAAAGCTGTGCCATCCATTAGTGTTATTAAAACGGGTGCTGCAGTAGAGATACTCGAGCGCAAAAACAGCTACGTAAAAGTACGCACTAAAAGTGGAGTAGAGGGCTGGGTAAAAAGCGCTTATCTAACGAGTAAAACACCCGCATTCAATAAACTTAAAATTGCGAACCATAAAATTAAAGACCTGGAAAACCAATTGTCAGATTTGAAAAAACGTGGTGGTAAAGATGCAGCAGAATCTCAGAAAAAGCTCAACGCCACTATTAAGGAACTGCAAGTCGAAAAAATTGACCTCCTAAAAAAAATTAGCGCATTAAAATCTCAACCCGCAACAGCCGCTAAAACAGAGTCAACTCAATTGAGAAATCCTTTTGTTTTTAATTTAAATGATCTCAACACAAACTTTGTTTACTTTGTTCTAGGCGGGATTGCTGCTTTACTTGTATTGGGATTTTTATTTGGTGTTTCGTGGTATAAACAGCAAGTCACTAAACGTCTAGGCGGATTAAGCATCTAACGAAACATGTTCGAATAGCGGCGTTACATCGTCGATTCGTTGTTAACTAAAGATGATGTTGGATCTGGGGGTAGATTACCTTGATCAGCTTGTTGCCGATATTCACCCGTATTTTTCTTCAGCCAACTCACTAAATCTATCCAAATTTGGCGAATCTCATGACGCTTCGGCATAATGCCCGCGTAGGGCAGTTCAATTGTAATCACCGGAATTTGTTTTGTTATTCCCGCATAATTACCTAACGAGCCGGGATAGGTCCCCAATAAGTTCAAATGCAAATGCCCAAAATTCTTTGGCGCATTACGTGGCCCATCAAAATCAAGAATGCCGTAAGGTGCATGGATAGACACAATAACGTCAGGTTGAAACTGTACAATATAGTCAGCTAACCATTGAGATTCAGGCTCACTTAAAGGTGAAGGGCCAGGATATCGCCGAGGATTCCTAGAAGTTTTCAACCAATATTTCTGACTTTCATGGTGCCAGTTAGGGGTAGGAAAATTTCGATTTAAGTCTACGCCATTCTCATTCATACGTTGTGATTTCTTGCGTAATAGACCGTCTGGGTTCATCACTGGCACCATCTTCCAATGAAACAAACCCGAATGGTTACGATCTAATATTTTCATCCATTTAAAAACCAAACTCACTGAGCTGTATTCATCACCATGAATACCCCCTATTAAAAGCACTTTTGCTTTTGGCTCCCGATTGGGTAGCGGACCGTATTCTTTTTCAATTATTGGCATACCGTTTACAGAAACTCCACCTGTGGAAACGAAACCTCGGCCCAAACAATCATTTAGCCTGACACTACCAAGTTTTCGCGCTAGCTTTCCACACACTTCATCAACAGTTAATAATGCGGTACGCTTACTGGTTACAGGTAATGAGGGTACGGAAACGATATTTGGAGCCATTGGTAAAATCGCTTTCTCGAGTAATGGTCCTTCAGTTGAGGCCGAAATCGAAGATAAGTACAAAAAAACAAACAAGCTTATAATAATTTGCTTGCAAGCCAAACTATTCGCTTTCCTTTGCTTAAATATCGTATTCATATTAAGTATCAACTTTATCCGGTTTTACTTTTGATTTTTCTTCAGTTCCTGGCCATTGAAAAGTTTGTTGAATTTTCTTACGCCGGTGCGGATCAACTTCGACCAATACTTCTCTTGCAGAAAAACCTTTCGGTAACACGATGCTGCCATTAAACTTTTGGAAATACTTAAACTTAAACTCCAAGGATTTCTTTTTCTTATCGGCCAATTTTATTAAATTGTAGCTTTTAGGGCGGCCATCTTTTACACCTTTTAAAGTAGCTTTAGCTACTCCTCTAACGGTTCGATCATTTTTTAATACTTGGGTAAGAACCAAGTTGTAACGAAATAAACCGCCTTCACTGTCTTTTTCTAAATCCAAACGTTCAATTCGAATGCCAGCTGAGCTTTCTCTCGGCGCAACAATACCGCGATAGAAACTCACTTCTTCTCGCAATTCCAATATTTCTTGTTGTAGTAATTTTAGGTCGTTTTTAACTTGTTGATACGCTTGTCCATCAACCTGGTTGGAACGTTGAGCTAACGTTAATTGATCTTTTAGGGAGACTTTATCTTGCTCGAGATTGCTAATTTCCTGCTCTAGCCGAGTTTGTGTATCGTTGGCCGCTAATTGATTGAATCCCGCATTATGTTGACCAAAATAATACGCAGCCCAAGCCCCAACCACAATCCATATGGCGAGTAAGATCTGTATTGTTCGATGACGCCAACCTGTGTGGTGACGAACGACCAATTTACCCGATTTCATAAAAACAAAATCCTAATTTTTCAGTTACCGCTGCCCGACATTTAATTCGGATCATGGCAATAATGCGATACTTTCCAGCCCTTGCGTTTCGGGATAACCAAACATAATATTCATATTTTGAATTGCTTGGCCTGCTGCGCCTTTCATTAAATTATCAATAACAGACATAACAATCAGTGTCTTGCCGTCAGCCGGATTTGCCAACGCAATCCGACACATATTTGAACCTTTAACGCTTCGTGTTTCTGGATGGCTTCCTGCTGGCATAACATCCACAAAAGGCTCATCCTGGTAATGAGTTTCGTATAACGCTTGCAAATCTATGTCCGTTTTATGCAATTTCGCATAAAGCGTGGCATGAATTCCACGAACCATAGGCATTAGGTGAGGAACAAATGTTAAATTAACTTTATCTGGGATAAGCGTTTGTAAGCCCTGACATATTTCCGGATTATGTCGATGGCCAGAAACGGCGTACGCTTTTACGCTTTCTGTACTCTCAGCTTGCAGATAAGCAACATCAGCTTTACGTCCAGCGCCACTCACACCCGATTTACAATCTGCGATCAAATTACCTGGATCAACCAATGAATTTTTCAATAAGGGAGCAAAACCTAATTGTACCGACGTGGGGTAACAACCGGGATTGGCGATTAACTTAGCTGTCTTTATCTGTTCTCGGTTTATTTCGGGCAAACCATAAACCGATTCGGCTAATAACTCTTCACAAACGTGCGGCATCCCATACCATTGCTCCCAAGATTGCACTGACTTCAATCGAAAATCAGCCGCTAAATCGATGACTCTTATTCCCGAAGCTAATAATTCAGGAACCATTTTCATTGCCACGCCATTGGGTGTGGCAAAAAATACTAAATCACATTCGTTGAAATTGGCGAGATCCGGCTCGCTAAAACAAAGATCAACATGCCCGCGTAAATTGGGAAACATGTCAGATACCGCTACTCCTGTTTCAGAACGGGAAGTAATTATTTTAAGGGCTACCTGGGGATGTAAGGCTAGTAGGCGTAAGAGTTCAACGCCGGTATACCCTGTACCACCGACTACTGCAACTTTGATCATAGGATGTCTGCTAATTAATTTCGCTAAAAGATTTTAAATAACATAATGAGGGAAATATACAAGAATTGTTTTGTGAAAATAAAAAACCCCGGTCAAAGCACCGGGGTTTTTTGAAGTTGTAGTTTTCTAATTAAATTAGAATATGGCTAACAACTGTATTGAAGCTTTGTTGTCCACTGCACCAGCAATTTTTTCAGCAGCGGCACGTTTGGCCGCATCGCCAATAGCACTTGGATTAGCTACTTCCATATTTCGCAACTCATAATTCACAGTAATACGAGTTTTCTTATTTATGAAATACTGAGCGCCCAGGGTAATAGTAGAAAAAGTACGCTCATTTTTTTCGACTTTAGTTGCGCGATTTAATACATCATAACGAAGATCAAGCTCAAGCTTTGGCAAAACAGCATAGCCCACATGAACATAATAGGCATTTGCTTCATCATCAGTTAAAAAGTTTAGACCAGCAGTTTTAGTACCGTCAGCACTTTTCTGACCGACTTTAGCACCGCCATCTGTACCGTTACGAATTAATCCATCAGCCATTATAAATTCACCAGCAGCACGGTAGGGTCCTTTGCGAAATGTAAAACCTAATCCACTTCGATTACGATCATACTCTCCTGCACCTTCGGCTGTTAGTGTGCGTTTTCCCTGATGTGTCCACGCGAAAAATTTTGCACCCTGCCGGCGGCCACCTTTTCCACCCAAAACCATTTCATACGACAAGTAACCGTATAAATCTTTTTTAGTATTATTATCTTGGCTATTTATACCGTTACCGTTACCAATCATGAATGCATAAGAGATCTCATTATTTTTCATTTTGATTGTGTCAAAAAGTTGAGCACCAATATCACGAAACGCCCCAACACCAGCGATCGGAGCATTTTTAACATTAGCAGTAGATCCATCACCAGCAGCAAACCGCTCCATCAACAGTTGATCCGCTCCATTGGTAAAATTGATATAGTCAAACACATGAATGGCTTGTAAACCTTCTTCTGATCCAGGCGTTTTAAATTGGCCAACCCTAAACCTTGCATAGGGAATGTGATTTAAAGTAACACTCGCGTCAGTTAAATAGGCCGCGCCATTACGATTTGGGCCAGGTGAAGTCACACCATTATGGCCAAATTCCGCCAATATAAAATAGTTCGTTTTATTATCTAACGGAAATCCTTGCCCTCGCACACCAATGCGAGCACGGCGAATACCCATAGTTGCTCGACTATTCCGATCTGGCCCTATCGTGTTAGGTTGCATTATTGCACCTTTAAATGCCCCCGCAGGTACAGTCGTGCCTTCAATATACTGTGCTTCAGGCTGAACAAATCCCCACACCTTTGCACGACCAGCTGTGCCTGGTGCTTCTGTACCCTGCAACATTAACCAATTTGCCGCTTCAACATCCTGAGTTTGCACACCCATCGTCAACGCGCTAATAACACCTGCCGCAGCCAGGCTTAGCTTACTTTTTGACATTTTCACAAATTCTCTCCTCTTTACAAATCTGTACTTGATCAGCCTACTTAACCTAAAGCATAAAGATTAAGGTTTGACCAATGTAAACCCTTTTTCAACCAAATCAATAATTTGAACTACACCTGCCACAACAGGTTTTGAATGTTTATTCAACTTGGGTTTAAAACCTAATTTCTTGGTGACTTTTTTCATGGTATTGCTACAAGCACTAAAACGTACTCCATTTGTAGCTAAGCCCTGAATTCGGCCTTTGTTTGCGTTATCTTCAAACAATAACCGTAGGCCTGGACCAAAGGCGACAATTTCTACATCAACGCGGTCGGGACCATAATGTTTGATCAAGTTACCGGCAACATTAAGTACCAGTGTTTGTTTAAAAGGGTTGGGATCACTGATTTGTAAAACGACACGTTTTTCAGCAAAGGGTTTTTCATCTGCCGCAAATACGGTAGTTGAGCCTAATAAAAATGTTAAAGAAACACACCACAGGACTGTGGCACACAATCGGTTTCTCATATTACTCCTCCTCAAATTTACTTGAACCACTCTAAATTTACATTTACTACCCAGTACTTGGTTCAAGCGTCCCTTAGACTGCTCCACATTTAATTGAGAGCCCAAGTACCAATCCCCGATGCTGCGGTAACACATTTATTTTTTTTATTTGAACTTATAGATAACTAATCTATCAGAATCAGGATTAGCTTAGTCAATATGCGTGATTTTAACAATCTCTGTCAAGCTTCAATTTGAAGAATAAGCTATTAGAATAAATAAATTTTTTTTGATTTTCATCCTCAGTTAAAGCGCTCCCACAAATAGCTCGCCACCGATTCAATTTCTGCATCGCTTAACACATATCGCCACGCAGGCATAGCAGTCCCCTTTACCCCGTTTTGAATCCGCTGTTTAAGTGTTTGTTTAGTAAAAAGCTTTCGTATTGATTCTTGGGTAAAATTCTTCGCAGGTGGTTGAATGTATTGTCCTATCCAATGTTTACCCGTGCCATCTGGCGCATGACAGAAAGCACAATTATTTTTAAATATCTGCTCGCCTTTTATCTCCTTTTCAGTCTTTGGCTGATAAACAGATTTTATGTGATGCACATGGTATTGAGAGGCTCCACTTATCGAATCCACTTGTTGCTCTTGCTTGTGATCATAAGCATTCCTTGGCCATGAGATAGGAAAACTTTGCCAAATGATACCGTCATTCTTTACTTTTGATCTGTCATGACAGCTGACACATGAGCTGAGATACAGTTGCTTTCCTTTGACCTCGTCCGGTTTCAAGTTTTCCCAAGGTTCGTCTAATGGAATTTCGCCCAACGCAAATGGAAAAGCCAATCTATATTGCTCATGATTTGGCCAGCCGTTTTCGAGAGTATGATAGACAGTATTCTGCGTATCACCTTTCATGAAAGTTGACCTAACAAAATGAATAACTGCCGCTATTTCGCTGTCATCAAGCAATGTGGCAAATGACATCATGGCCGTATTAGGCTTCCCATTTACCAAAACCTCCCGCATCTTTTTAACTGATAAGCGCTGCGAGGACGCTTGGGTAAAGTCAATGGGCTTTGGATTGAGGTAGGTGCTCGCTAAAGTTTTCGCATCACCTGAGTATCCATGGCAAAAGTAACAACGATAGTTATAGATACTACGCCCTAGCTCAAGTTGAGCTGATTCATTTAGATTTTTTTTTTAACCTCGATTACCACAAATTGTTGGAATACATATTCTGCAATATCTGCAATTTGTTGTTCTGTTATTACCGTTGCCCAGGCAGGCATAACTGACCTTGATTTACCATGTGATATGGCCTTAAAGAGTCGCGGTCGATTGAGGATTTTTCGGGATTCATTAGATGTAAAATCTCGTGGTTTAGGGAAATTGAAATGGGCTCTAGGTCCCTTACCATCACCTTTTTTTCCATGACAAGTAAAACAATTTTGCTGAAAAAAACGCTCCCCTGCATCTTTATTGCCTAAGAGGCCTTTAGGGAAAGGTAAATTCATATCAACCATATTTGATCTGGCTGTTGAGTTTTGCGCTGCGGAATGAGGGATCGACCCTACTTCACCCAGTTTCATAAAATTAGTACGAATATAGTGGACGACACTTTTAATTTCATCCTTACTCAAACGTTTTTCAAACGACATCATAGCGGTACCAGGTCGGCCGTATGTTACTGAGGTAAGCATTCGCTCCAAAGATAGCTCATCTTTTGCTTGCTCAGCGGTAAAATTTCGTGGTGCAGGATTAAGCGCATTTCTCGCCCACACTGCAGTATTACCATTATCCCCATGGCAAGCGGAACAGTGTTTGGTATAGATTGCTTTACCAGCCTCATCATTCAACCGAGTGACTTTGATCGATTTATCATCCATAAATTGCTGGCGAATAAAATGACTCAGCTTATCTAATGTTTGTTCGTCGAATCGTCTGCTATAGGCAACCATGGCCGTGCCTGGCACACCCAATTGAATAGCAGATTTTATTTTTTTTAATGTTAAGCGTGATTTACTTTCTTCACTTGAAAAATTTGTCGGTACAGGTTGCAGCGAAGCACCAGCACGACCTTGACCATCACCCGCATTTCCATGACACGTTGCACATTGCTTGTGATAAATGCTGGCAATATGATCAGAGTCATCCGCAACCGCATTTAATCCCGTAATATAAAATGCTATTAGAATTGCAAGTTTTTTAAACATTTTGTTTTTCAATTCCTAACCATAGCACTGATTGTAATCAGTAACTGCTTCAAAAGTATGCATGTTTTTCTTTAATAGATCTGGCACCAAGTGAGGATTTACGCTAATCTAATGTGATTTGCGAAAGCAATTTCGACTAACAATAACGCATGATACCAAATGAACGCATTATTTAAATGTGAGAAAAATGACTCGTTATAAAAATCACCAGATTGTTCGCTGGCTATTGGTAGGTTTTATCCTCATGGCAGCCGTGGGCTGGATTGGAATCACACACGGAGAGGCGATTATTGGTGACCCTGCACAGGGGACCACTGACACAATTCTAGGATCGAAACATGATTTTAGCGGATTAAACCGACGGGCAGGCGTTGTTGCAATGCCATCAGTCGCGTTTTCTGATTACGGTAATCCCTGCGTTTATTGCCACATTCCACCCGAACAAGCAGATAGTGACTCTATTGCAAAGGGCGCAATCGAAGGTTGGAATCGATATCAACCCGCAACCGATTCGTTTCAGCTATACGACTCGTGGTATATAGACTCTAAAACTCGCAACCCAAGTAGTATCACATTGTTGTGTTTGTCCTGTCATGACGGCACCATGGGTGTGGATATGGTAGTTAATAAGCCTGAAACTTTTGACCTGAATGAAGACAAAGCCATGCATATGCGTATTAATGGCGAAGACAATACATTGAGTTGTGGTAAGTGTCACAATGGCCGCATTGCGCACAGCATTGCGATCAAACATCTCGACACTGATTTACGCAATGATCATCCTGTCTCCATGAGATACGCTGGATTGCTGAGATCAGATGAAGACTTCCGTCAACCTCATACGCCAGGCGGTTTTAGTAATGGTGTTAAATTTTACGAGGGCCGCGTGGAGTGTGCGAGCTGTCATAATGTTCATGACCCAGAAAAAGATTTATTTTTAAGAGTAAATTCTGATTTGCTCTGTCAAACATGCCATACCAAGTAAAAAAATGCCCTCAAATTCTATTTACCGGATTACTGTTATTTTTAATCTGCAGTTGTGTCTCAACACCTGATATACCAAAATCCCCAGCGCCAGTGTTTCCACCCGCGCCCGCCGAACCTAGATACATTTATGAAGCGACACTTCGAAGCAGTAATAATATTACAGAACCAACACTGGCAGAAAAAATCCAGGAAGTCGCGACGGGATCGAGTACATCGCCCTCCGGCCTTGCAAAGCCCTATGGCGTTGCGGTCCGTAAGGGGCGCGTTTACATCACTGATACTCAGCAACGCGCCATTGTTATGTTTGATTTGCTCAATCGTAAAGTTAAGCTTTTCGGAACTGAGGGCAGAGGCAACTTATTAAAACCCTTAGGCATTGATGTTAGCAAAGATGACGAAATTTTTGTTGCTGACAACACCGCAAAACGCGTTGTTGTATTCGATCTGGACGGAAATTACAAACGCTCATTTGGTAGCAAGAAAATTTTCTCACGCCCCGTAGGCATTGCCACTGACCCATTGAGTAATAAGGTTTATGTGGTAGACACGGGAGGCATCGAATCTGAACAGCATCAAATTTTGGTATTTAATGGCAAAACTGGTGAATTAGTTAAAACCATTGGTAAGCGCGGCAGCGCAAAAGGTGAATTTAATTTACCCTTGCAAGCAGCAACGGATAAAAACGGCACTTTATATGTTGTTGATGGCGGAAATTTTCGTATTCAAAGTTTTGATAACAGCTTCAGCTTCAAAGACACTTTTGGAGAGATAGGCCGGCGAAGTGGACAATTTTCCAGACCTAAGGGAATAGCTACGGATAATGATGGCAATGTTTATGTTGTAGATACCGCGTTTGGCAACATTCAGATTTTTACGCCTGAAGGAAAACTACTTCTGTTTGTCGGCGATCGAAACACTTCAGGTGGCCCAGGAAAATACAGCTTACCTGCCGGTATTGACGTTGACGAAAACGGGAAAATTTATATCGTTGATCAGTTTTTTAGAAAGGTAGAAATTATCCGACCAATTGACGCAAAACCTTTTGATGTGTTTGCCGGAAACTAAACATAATTTCTAGATCAACAACTAGCACTACAACTTAATTAAACAAAAACTTCAGCAACATCTTCCCAATCATTTTCTGCAACCCACTCTAGCATTTCCTGCATAGGCATGGGTCGGCCCAAATGAAAGCCTTGCACAGCATCACAACCCAGATGCTGCAGCAAATCTAATGTTTCTTGAGATTCGACACCTTCTGCAACCACACGCAAACCCAATTTGTGAGCCAGATCAATGGTCGAGCGTACTATTACTGCACTGTTGCTATCATTCACCAATGACAAACCAAAAGACTTATCAATCTTCAGTTCATTCACCGGAAGTTGTTGCAAATAAGTTAGTGATGAATAACCAATTCCAAAATCGTCAATCGATATACGTAGCCCCATCGCATTCAAACGATTTAACGCTTTTATCACAGTAGCTGGGTCTTCCATTAACGAAGTTTCTGTAATTTCCAATTTTAATCGGCCAGCGCTCACTTCATATTGATTCAAAATATGTAAAATTTCATCAGCAAAATCAAGGTCGGTTAAATTCCTCATGGACAAGTTAATCGACACCCGAATGTCATGACCCGTTTTTATATAACGCTGGCATTCTTCCAAAGCATGATGCAACACCCAAACTGTCAGCGCTTTTATCAAACCAGATTGTTCCGCGAGTGGTATGAATTCATCAGGGGATAACAACCCATGCTTTGGATGCTTCCATCTTACTAGTGCCTCTATACCGCTAAGTCTATCAGTTTTTAAATCTATTTTTGGCTGATAGTGGAGCACCAATTGATTATTATCAATCGCATCTTTTAATTCCGAGCTGATCGCCAATTGACGTAAGCTATGCTGATCGGCACTTGGGTCATAAACACTGAAGCCGCGTTTATTACGCTTAGCTACATACATGGCCACGTCTGCACGTTGCAATAAAACTTGTGGGGTTTGCCCATGCTCCGGATAAGAAGCAATGCCTAGGCTAGCCCCGACAGACAAACTGTGGCCTTCTATATAAATGGTTTTTTCCACAGAGCTTATTACCTTGCGTGCAATAAACATCGCTTGATTTACATGAGCAGTCGGTAGTAACAAACAAAATTCATCACCACCAAGACGAGCTACAGTATCTGATTCACGAAGCACCAAATTCAATCGATGCCCAATTTGTTGCAGTAACTTATCCCCAACATGATGACCCAACGTATCGTTCACTTCCTTGAAACGATCAAGATCAAGTAATATAAGCGTTAATTTATGCTCACCACGCTCAGCAACTCTAATTGCCTGCTGAAGCCGATCCAGTAGCAAGGTACGATTAGGTAGGTCAGTCAGTGCATCATGCATAGCTTGGTAGTGAAGAGCAGCTATTCGCGCCTTACGGCTTGTGATATCACGGACAATACCAATATAATAATGCCGATCTCCAAGCTTCATATCACTGATCGCAACATCCATTGGGAATACCGATTCGTTTTTCTTTCTACCAGTAATTTCTCGCGCAACACCGACAATAACTTTCCGTTTATTATTATCCCTATCTTCTAATAGAAATGCTTCGCGGTATTTTCGGCTCTCTTCTGGAATGAGCATATCAACATGTTGACCGATTAACTCCATCGATTTATAACCGAAAATGTGCTCCATTGCAGGATTTATCGCATCAATTATTCCTTCGTCGGTTATCGTTACAATCCCATCAACGACATTATCCATGACTGCACGCACGCGCGTTTCGCCCTGTGCCAAATCTTTTTGCATTTGATTGAACACAACCGCTAGCTCACCCAATTCATCTTTGCGAGTAATGGGTATTTGTGCGGTTCGATCTCCTTCGCCAGCAGACATTATTGCACTGCGAAGTGCTGCAATTGGTTTAATAACACTTAGCCGAATGGAAGACCAAAGTGCCACGGCCAAAATACCCACTAATAAAACGGCAACAATCCAAATCATGGATTTCATATCGGTAATACGTTGAGTTGTTGCTTGAGAGGAAACCGATAACTTTAAGACGCCACGTAACATGGAACTGTCATAACCATGGCAAGATAAACATTCAACATCCGCTTGAATGGGCATTACTACAGTAACAATTCCAGGCACAGCTAGATCATGCGCAATATTACCTTGCAGCGCTTTATCAAATACTGGCTTGGGTACCGGATGAAGCATTTCATCAGGTTTTTGTGTATTTCGCTGAAATCGTGGCTGCCCCAAAAACTGGTTTACCGCTTCCACGGTATTTAAATCAGTAAAAGCAGCGGTTCCGTCACGTCGCACAACATCTATGTCTTCAATTCCCGCAACACCATGTAGCCGATCTAACCACTCTCGGGCCAGCGTGCCATTTCCATTAAGCATGAGTGTTTTAAGGCTGCCAAGGAGAGTTTGCGCATGCATTTCTGCCTGCTCAATTCCTTGCTGCTCAATTGCTTGAGTAAGAACTTTGTCAAGCCAGACAGCAAGCATAACCACCAGCACGAAAATAACGCTGGAGATAAGAACTGCTAACCGGGTTCCTAGACTTTTCATTTATTAAAACTCTGTCTTTTGAATTTTTATTAAATAAATTAGGTACGCGATGATTAGAGAGTGTGTTTCTGTAATGACTTTACTCATGGTCCACCAGGACCGTCCCCACGAACAGAATTTCTTGAAACGTTTTATTCAGACTTTTACTAAAAAAATTAGACATATATACTCCTTCGCTATAGCGCACACGGCTATTGGTTGAAACCTGCATCTTTGGCCCTGCCAGCCAAATTTGCCGATTCTTTTCTTTCACCAGTAAGTAAGTATATCCGTCAGTTTCAATTTGAGATATTACCGTCCCAGAATTGACTAACTCATTTTTAGAAAAATCGTTCTTATTTTGTAGTTTTTGCCTCTCTACGTCCTTGCTAGTGCCCCAAAATCCTATTTTTCCGTTTTCACCAAAACTTGAAAACCACACTGAATTCAAATAGTTATGGCGTGTCGAACCACCCAGCAAATACACATTCTTACCAACAACTATAGTAGTAAAGTTTGCCATAAATAAAGGCAAATTGGTGCTTTTTTGCCAACCAATTTCAGCATTTTTAACCGTAACATCCAGCATCTCAACACTGTTTAGGTACTCACTACCACTAATTCCACCCGCGGCATATAAATTCTCCCCATCGCTAAAGCTACTGAACGCATATCGACCAGCCTGTAATTGTTCGAATTTCTTCCATTGCAACGTGGGAGCTTGTAATTTCGCAGATTCTGTGTGAGCTAACCCCAATCCCTTTGTTGGATGATGACCACCCATAACATATATTTCCCCCGCAATTTTGCTCACACTATTGACATAGCGAGGCATAGTCATGGGATTCTTTTCCAATCTCCATGGCGAAAGCGTGCCATTCTTGCCAAAAGAACTCTTTTCCACACTGTCCAGCAAGCTTCCACCAAATCCGCCCAACGCATACAGCGTGCTTCCATTCTTAATCAGTTTTGAACAACGCCGCGGGATAAGCATTGATTGCTTTTCTTGTCGCCATTCGCCAAGCTCGCCTGCGTTTTTTATTGAGGCACTAACAATGCTACTCAATAAATTTTTACCGTGTTTACCGTTTGCTCCACCAACCACGTATAATCTGTTTTTGTGCACCACTGCCGACATAAAACCTCGAGCTTCGGGCAAATCAGCAATAATTTTCCAGGGTGATAGGCTACCGTCTTTTAATACGTTGGCACTTTCAATCGTTTTAAGGAATTCATTTCCATCAACACCACCAATTATATAGATCGAATTATTGTGTTGAACTATTGCCGAGCCCGCTCGAGGCGTCGTCATTGCAGAAGTCTCTTTCCAGCCTGAGACCCAAATCCCATTTGATTGACTACATGAGTTTAAGCTAAGTGAGAATGTTAAAAAAAGAAATCCAATACTGTATTTTTTTTGACGGAGGTCCACAACAATTATGAAATCAAAATCAAATTTGATCTAAAATTCTTGCAACCCCCCCAAAGCTACCCACCCAAATACTACCATCTACGGCGTTAGCCATGGAAAATACATTATCTGCAAATAAACCTTCTCGACGCGTTAACACATGGAATTTTCCGTCCGCTAAAATCTTCGCGAGCCCGTGACTGGTTCCAGCCCATATACTTCCAGCGGGATCTTTGTAAAGCATAAAAACATGGTTTGATGGTAATCCATCTTGAACGGTATAATTTTTCCATTGTTTTCCATCAAAACGTGCTAATCCACCCCCCCATGTTCCGCACCAAACAATTCCATTATTATCAACTTTTAACGAGACGATATAATTTGGATTGTATGCCACATTTACACGATTAAATCCCTGCTCGTCTTTTTGTTTTGCATGATGTTGCGAAGCTTTACTTGGATCACGAGAAAACTTTATATCATCTTTTACTAATTCGTATTTTGCGCCCAACCCATGTTCGTGTTGCCAGTTTTGCCATTTCCCTTGGGCATATCTCGCTAATCCCTTTTCTGTAGCGAACCACATTTCGCCATTGTTTCCTTCTTCTAATCCGTAAACCCAGTCATTAGGAATACCACCATTAGTGTTTTCCAGGTTATAAGTCTCCCATTTATTCGGATCGTTTAAGTCACCATTGATAACTCGATTGACACCAGACCATGTCGCGATCCACACGTCTCCATTCGTGACTTTTTGAACGTCGTAAACAAATTGATCCGCCAAGCCATCAGGAATATTATAATTTCGCCAGCTATCTTGCTTGGGATTGTATAGTGACATTCCTCCCCCATACGTTCCAACTACAATATTTCCATCAAGCTCACTCACATGAAAAACACCATTTGAGATCAGGTTTCCTTGGGAAACATCGAACAATTTGTAATTGTCAGTTTTAAGTTCGTAGCGAATAACACCACCCGAAGTACCGACCCATACTAAATCTTCTTGAGCAAACATCCCCTTAACATTTCTATTGCCTACGCGGAAATGTGAAAACTTTGGCTCTGGCATTATCGACTTTTGGGGTACCACGTGTTGCTTAGGCGTGTCGGGAATCTTGGGATGACTGCTTGGTAATTCTGTTGGAGCAACCTCTGGTAATTTTTTTTCGGCAGTGACTGGAATTTGATTTTTTGTCTGATTCGTGTTTACAGATTTAAGTTTTCCCCCTTGTGAAACTCCCATCACATATGCAACTGTAACCATTAGTGAACAAACCACAATAATAGCTATCAGGCCTTTTAAATCCAATTTCACAACATCACCATGAATATTATTTTAGAATTAGCGCCAAATTATAGCGTTCTTGAGAGCTGAAAAATAGAGGATATAAAAATACCAGCGTGGTTAATTGTATGAATGCATGTTAGTTAACTACGGCTACGCCGTTTTTGCTACCAATCCAAATCTTATTGTCGCTAGTAACTGCTAACGCATACACATGCGAATCCAACAGTCCTTCAGCAATTGTGAATGTTTGCCAGTTATTTCCATCGTATGCACTGAGGCCTTTATTTGTACCAAACCACATGACACCCTTTTGATCGATTTCTATACTATAAACAATATCACCTACTAAGCCATCTTCGCTATTTAAGTTACTCCATTGCTTGCCATCGTACACGCTAACACCCCCACCCCAGGTGCCTGCCCACACATTGTCATCTGGCGTAACCTTTACACAGAATATGTAATTGGGATTGTAGCTGTCTTCACCGCCAACAAGCACACTTAAGTCATGCCTCGATCGAGTTCCCAACCCAGTGTTTGTACTGAAACTAAGATTTCTACTATTGGGGGCCCCCAAACCATCTTGATGGGTCCAGACATGCCACTTCGAGCCATCATACATATTAACGCCACCTTCTGTCCCAATCCATACACGGTTCTTTGAGTCAACATCTAGACCATATATCCACTCATTTACCAACTCTTTAATGTAGGTTTTGAACTCTCCGGTTTGGTAATCTAAACGGCTCAAACCCGCCCATGTACCTATCCACAGAGCTGTATTTTTTTGCTCTGCAAATGAGTAAACCCAATAATCTGCCAAACCATGCATAGGAAAATAGGTTTCCCATTTCGCATCCCTCAAATGAGATACACCGCCGCCATTTGTGCCAAACCAAGTAGAACTATCACTCCCGATATAGGTTGCGAACACATATTCATTAGCCAAACCATTATCTCGAGTGTATGTCTGCCGAACTGAACTGGTCTGACTATTGATATTCAACGCACCAACGGAAGTTCCAACCCACACAGTATTTGTCCGAATATCACTAGAAAGGGAGCGTACAAAAACATTCTTACCGACAGAAAAACTATCGATAACCTGATAATCACCAACTAATGATGTATTTTCTACTTTTGAATTCTTTTTGGTTGCTTTTTGATCTTTATCGCTACATGAAATAATAAGTACTGCGGCAATGGGAAATAAAAGAGCCTCTAATGGCCTCACAGAAAGGTCCGCACATAGGCAACAACATTACGAATATCTTCATCGGATAGCAGACCATTAAAACTCGGCATAACCCCTTTCCCATCCCGAATTATATTAATCAATGTAGCATCTGTCTTGAACAGGGATTTGCTTTCTTTGAAATTGGGCAAACCTGGCAACTTGCCTTCTCCCGCAGCACCATGACAAACCATGCATTCACGCATAAAAACCTCGCGGCCTTTAAATACATCATTTGCGGAGGCATGCATAATGATCATTTGCATCAAAACAAAGATAATAAACAAGATTTGTTTTTTCATATCTAAAGACCTTTGACTCTTTTCTTTCAATAATTATGCGTTATCTGGAGAAAATTTCAAATCCGGAATCAATCTCTCGAATGGAAAATGCACAAAATCTTTTTAATAATAAACCTATAGTCAGATGTCATCTATGTACTAGAAATAATAAATTACTAAAGAATCCAACTTATCACCCATAGGTAAACTCATGGATTTTGTTGGTGTTTGTTAACTCAAACACCAAACTACATGTCTGATAAATGCGGCAATCGAAGTAAGTTACACAAGCTGACGAGTTTTCATTATTGATTTAATTATTACGACGATAACCAGATACCATAATAAACGGACTTGGTTCTTGCATTTGCCTTGATTCGATATCCACAAATCCGACATCTGCTAAGAATTTTTCCATTTCTGATGTTGAGTAAGACGAACCTTGCAAGGTATTAATAATTTGATTAACACCAATTAATGCAGCGAGCTGTGGACCTTTTTTATCTGCATGTAAAAGCTGCTCTTGAATCATTATGACCCCGTCATTATTCATAGAGTCATAACATTTTTGCAACAAATTTTTAATATTCTCAGGTGATTCTTGATTTGTCATTGAAGATAAAAGCATGGCATCGTTACTATCCCCTAGACTATCTGTATTATAATCCCCAGGACGAAGTTCAACTCGGTCTTGCATTTCATATTGATTTACGATTTCCTGGGCAATTTTTAAATTTTGCTCTCTATCCATTGCCACAGCTTTTAATCCATCATATTTTTCACAAAATTTTATCGCAAACGTAGATGGACCACAACCAACATCCATCAACTGTTTCTTACCACTCAAATCAAACATGGCTGTTAACACTTCTGATTGAGAAAGTGCACGATTATGCATACCCATCATGTAATTACGTGTTTCCTCATCAGAATACTCCTGATGCATCAATGCCGACGGTTTGCCTGTTTTTACTGTATTATAAAGCCCCCCCCAGGCCTCGTACCAATTTTCAAACATATACACTATGCCACCTTGGTAAAACTTACTACTACTAGTGAGAAACGTCTTTCCAAATTGATTATTCCTAAATACATTATCTTCGCGATCAAGGAAATCCATCGATACTAATGCACTTAATAATGCACCGAGGCAACGTTTATCCGAGCCGGTTTCTTCTGCCAACAAATCCAAATCTTTGGATTGTTCATTAAGTAGGTTAAATATGTCCAATCTGTTTGCAGCATGTAATACACAAGAGTTCCAATACGCGGAAGCAGTCTGCATAACTCTCATTGGATCCATGCCTTCCGGCAAATCCCATCCGTTATCATTATTTTGATTAGACATCAAACTCCTCCTCAGCCATTAACACTTGAAATCTAATTAATATTTACTATCGCAGAAAAACTCGTCGCGTTTCAAGACGTGAATATATGCAACAAAGTTAACGAGTTTTAAGCACATCGATTCTTGTTATAACGAAAAAACACTTTGAACAATTAATATTAGCGGGACTAGATAATTTATTTTATTCCCTGACGCAATCTTCGCTCTGAAAACCATTCATTGCTAATGCCTGCGTTAATTTTAACTTTTGCCACTTCAAAAAATGACTTATGAAATGTTTGTACATTTTGAACAAAAACTTTATCCCAAACCCACGCATTGTTAACTTTCTGCCATTTCAACAACTGTCTTTTCAAAAAGACATCTTTACGATCAAAATAATCAACTCTAACTTTAACGCATTCCTTCATATCTTCGGTTTTTGAATACCACGAAATACGTTTACTATATTGAGGGTTGCGTTCTTTTGGCGTACTGATAACAACATAATATTCGCGCCCACCCTGATCTTTATCAATTCGATTTAGTTGATGATCATCGGACTCTATGCTTCGATAAGAAATGTCTCCATATGTTAGATCGGAGCCTAAAAAACTATCGCTCAAATCTCTAACCGAAACTCGCCGAATTTTTCTTAAAGTTGGCAAATAAATCCATTGTTCAGCCGCTTTTTCTTCATCTGGCATATAAGCCCAACGCATAAAACCTGCACCCTTCGCATCTGGAGGATACATAGTAAATAAAACCATCTTGTCGTAAATATCATCCTCACCTTTATTGTCTTTCCACAAGCGCAAGTAAATAGTTTTACGCTCATTACCGGATTTATCTGTGAGAGTGATACTTAATTGTGATTTTTGATTTTCGCCAGGGTATTTATTGTCACATTGCGCGACGATGTCACTTCCAAGCACCTCTTCATTTGCGTTCGCACCTTTAATCATACCAATGCATTGAATAATCAAAACGCAAAAAAGACCTAAATACGGTTTGTATATTCTTTTCGCCAAAAACATTCAAACACTCCCTTATTATAAATTGACGCAGATTTGAAACGTATTAGGATACAAAGACTTGATCCTGTCTTTTACTTAGAGCTATCTCTTTCGAAAAGATGACGGCATAACAATACCCTAGCTATAAATAAATATCGAGTTTTCAATATCACTTTTAAGAGCAACACTCTAAAGAAATGAATCGCCTTCAATCCTTTGTATTTAATGCAATAATTATGTCGCATACATTAACTTCAAAGATAGGTTAAATTCAAGAGTTTACCTAAGAGATATAATCATTAACACGAGAGAAATTACAGACAAAAAAAAAGGAAGGCTTATTAGCCTTCCTTTTTTTACAAACAAGATTCGTATTAAGGACAAGTAGCTCCAGATGGATCAGCTAAGCATGGCGCTTTACTGTTTGCCTCAATATTGAATGCTGGATCCCAAACCCAAGCACTACTCGCATTTGAAGTTGCAAAGCCAAACTCTGTTGCAGGTGCTGAGTTGTTACTTACATTCTCAAAAGAAAGATATCCAAAAGTAGAACCAAGACCACCAGCTGCAGTGCTAGTATCGTCCAAGTTGATGGTTTGTCCAATCCAGATTGCTTTTATGTCGTTACCAGCAGTCCAGCTAACTGTATCAGCACCCAACGTAACTGAGCTATCAGCACTTGCTAACATGGTGCCTTGACGCTCTCTTAAAGAGAATACTTGCACATCATCAGCACTTGCAGCAACGCCAGCTGAAGCCAGACCTGCAATTTGATCAATACTCATAGCAAAACCATCACGTACGCCATTAGCATCATTTGAACTTTGGTAGTTAAAACTAGAATCAAAATTGTCACCAGGAGTTCCTGTATCACCATTATCAACCAATGATTGACTAATTGACACTGGAGTTACAGCTGTAGACCAACCAGTATTGATGTCTGTTGTAGATTTAAAACTTGTTGCTGTGCCACCACCGGTATCAGCAGTCGATTCTGCTATGCTCTGGCGTGCAGCAATACCGTTTTCGTTGTTAGTGTTTTGACCGCCACCACCAAGATTAAGCTGCATTTTCACAAAACTTATATCATAAAAACCGAGTGTATCGGCACCAGGTGTACCTGTAGCGTTTTGGTCAGTTACGATAGTCATAATGTATGACTCACCTGCAACCGCACCTTGAGAACCTGCCTGTGCTGTTACTTGAACTTGCTTAAAGCCATCGCCTGCAGCGATAACATTACAGTCGTAGTTAGAGCCAGTAGCACATACTGACGTACCATCTGTACCAGCTTCATTAACTTGTCCAGCTGAAACAGTCCAGCCAGTGAATGATAAATCGTGATTTGCCGCTAATGCAGAACCGCCCATGACCATTGACAGCGCACCCGCTAATGCAGCTAACTTGAAACTTTTATGCATAGCATTCTCCTCATATAAGATAAGAGTTTAATTTGGTACTGCTGCCATACTCCAGACAGCTACCCCACGTTGAAAATACGTTTTCCCTATAGTTGTTAAATTTACTATTTTATTCTAAAAATGTCAAGTACATCACATACTTTTCCCCATGAAATATTGTATAACGAATACATGTGGAAATCTGGGCACATTCTGACTAATCTAACATTTACAATAACTTAGTAAATTTTTACCTACCAAAAAATAGAGCATAACAATGTTTAACAAATTACCCCATAAGTTAAACTAATGCAAATTAGATTACGTAAGGAATAATCACAAGTAACAGCTACAAACAGAGAAATGCCAGCCGAAAAATGATAGTACTTGTTAATTAATCGGACATTAAATCATCAACTTAAGCAAAGTAACCGCTCTACTATTGATCTATTCAGATATTTGATTGCAGGCTAATTCCAAATAATACATTTACTCATAATTGAGTTGATTAATTTTAATGAGGTTATTTTTAGTTACGCCGTAATCCACACGGCTAATCGAGGCGTAATCTACTCGAATTTGACGATAATTTTCGATGGGAATCTTTAAAGCTTCACACAAACTCACCCGAATTGGGCCCACATGCGTAATTATTGCGATCTTTTCCCCACGATGTCGCAATATTAACCTTTCAAGACTCTCAGATAAGCGATTTCTTAAGTCGGTAATGGTTTCTCCTGAGTCTGGCGTAAAAGAAACATGATTTCTTTTCCAATTAGAATATTCTTCAGGATACTTTTCCTCAATTTCATTAAAATATAATCCTTCCCAAATTCCAAACTTTCTCTCCACCCACTCAGGTAGCACCTCAACTGCTAAACCTGTCACCTCTGAGACTTCTTGCGATGTCATCAACGTACGCTTTGCGGGACTTGCATAAATCGCTGATAATCCTTCTTTTTTCAATAGGATGGCAGCACTCTTCGCCTGATAAATACCATTTGAATTGAGACTAGGATCTTCTTTATCATCACAATATATTCGATCAATTGGGAAGTCAGTTTGACCGTGCCTTAAAAAGAATATATCCGTACTCTTTTCCTTACTTCGCATTCGTTACTTTCCCCCTTCTATTCCAAATACTTAGCCTGCCATTTAAGGTAGAGATCGTGAGTGTACTGCATATATTCCTCTTTACTTGAAAAATCAGATGGCGCCAAGGCATCAAAAACATAATAATTAGCTCGATTGTTTTTTGTGGTCAAAAAGTGCCACATTTTATGTGCTAATGTATGCGGCGAAGCCCATTCAAAATCTTCTTGCGCTTCATAGTGAATAAAGACAGGTAAAATCGGTATATTTGTTTGCATCGAAATATCAAACGCTCCGAATCGAAAAGTGTCGTATATCCGCCGACCTAAACACCCTCCTTCTGGATACATCGCAATGTTCTTACCCTTTTCAAGCTCACGTCGAATCTCCTCTGCAGCAGCGTTACGAGACTCTTTGGAATCACGTTTAACATAAAGCGTTCCCGCGGCATCACTTATTCGACCTAGAATGGGCCAACTACGAACTTCGATTTTTGCCAACGAAAAAACATCAAAAAGAGCAGGAACACCGACATCCTCAAACGCAGAAGGGTGGTTGGCGATCAAGATATATCGATCAGGCAGCGGTAACTTATTGTTTTGAATAAGCTTAAGATCAACACCTAATGCCCGCACATAAGATTTACACCAAACGCGGAATAATTTTGTGTAGAACAACTCAAGAAAAGATTTTGGCAAAAAAGATAACAAATACAACAAACATGTGATTATGAAAAAGTCTAAACACAACGCAATGGCTTTAAGCCAATGAAATATATAATAAAACACTTATTAGACTCCATTCTAGCCGCAATACACCTCGTCACAACTCTGCACGTTGCACAGGACATTCCGTTACAAGTGAATGACTCGCAGCACAAGTAATAATTCAAATTTAATCAAATTGACGGGAATTTAAATGCAAGCATAAAAGAAGAAAAGCTTAGAAAATTAGAGAGTTACAAGTCTAGCAATTTGCCCAGACTTGCTTAACCTGCTCTGCTAACGTCATAGGATCAAAAGGTTTGGGAATTACGTCTACAGCACCGCGTTCCTTATATTCTTCTATTTCAGAAGGCTGAACTTTAGCCGTCATAAATATTACAGGAACATTTTCAAATTCTGGCATTTTCTTCATTTCTTCTAATGCCGTTGGGCCATCCATTTCAGGCATCATAACATCCATCAATACCAAGTCTGGCTGGAACTCAGGTCCTTTCTCCAATGCTATGCGGCCATTTTCACAACTTTCGATGCTAAAACCACCTACTGTTTCTAATGCCAGCTGTGCAACCTGAGCGATATCCGGCTCATCCTCAACGTATAATATTTTTTTCAACTCACGATCTGGCATTATCAATCCCTGTTGTTTACCATGCTTCGATTCCGTTATCGAGCATTTCCATTCGGTACTTTAATGTTATTCCACCCAAACCCGTGCATTTCGAAAAATCTTCATCCAGGCCCCATCTTCTTGCCAATCGTCAGGATGCCACGAATATTGAGCTTTTCGAAATACGCGCTCTGGGTGAGGCATCATTACTGTAAATCGACCGTCTTTGTTAGTAAAACCGGTTAATCCGTCAATAGATCCATTGGGATTGGCGGGATATGACTCTGTCACTTGATGAAAATTATCTACATAACGTAAACAATCCAAGTTACTCTCTTTAGCCAAAACCAAACTCGATTCTTCATTGAAAATCACCCGGCCTTCACCGTGAGATACCACGATGGGTATTATTGAGCCAGTCATATCATTGAGAAAAATCGAAGCTGACTCTGTGACCTCTACCAATGACAAACGCGCTTCAAATTGTTCCGATAGATTTCTTTTAAATATGGGCCAGTGTTCTGCACCAGGTATTAATGCAGAAAGTTGTGACATCATCTGACAACCGTTACACACACCCAAGCCAAAGCTATCTGATCTTTCAAAAAAAGCACTGAACTGATCACTCAATTTGGCATTGAATAATATTGATTTTGCCCAACCCTGGCCTGCCCCCAAAACATCGCCATACGAAAATCCCCCGCAAGCAATTAATCCTTTAAATGAATCCAGTTCAACATCACCGGAGACAAGATCACTCATATGAACATCTATACTTGTAAATCCCGCTCGATCAAACGCAGCCGCCATCTCAGATTGTCCATTCACGCCTTGCTCTCGGAGAATCGCAATTCTCGGCTTGACAGCTTTCATAACATGAGGTGTCAAATTATTTTCGTTGAGATCATACGTCAACTTACAATTAAGACCTGGATCATTTTTCTTGCGAATAGATTCAAGCCATTGCTCTGCACAAGACGGATTATCCCTTAGCCGCATCATTTGATATGACGTCTCAGACCAAGCACTTTGTAAATTAACGAGCGAATCCTCAAAAATTACTTGGTTTTCAAAATTTATACTTAATTTATTTTTCGAATTCAGCTCAGCAATAACAAAACTAATATCGTCCAAACCATGAGATTTCAACAAACTATTAACCAGCTCGAGACAAGACTTGGATATTTGTATAACCGCACCAAGCTCTTCACTAAACAAACACTCAACAGCATTATTTCCAAGTCCATTTAGGTTTACGTTCAAACCTGATTTTCCAGCAAACGCCATTTCGCATAAAGTAGCTATTAAGCCACCATCTGAACGATCGTGATAGGCGAGCAAATAATTTTGTTCATTTAACATTTGTATTAGAGAAAAAAACGACTTCAAAATATTTGCATCGTCAAGATCTGCCGGTGCATCTCCTAATTGTTTATAGACTTGTGATAAACAACTTCCTCCCAATCGATTTTTGCCTTTGCCAAGATCAATTAGAATCAAACAAGAATCACCTTTGTCCGTGCGAACTTGGGGGGTAAGACTTTTTCTCACATCTTGAACAGGCGCAAATGCAGAACAGATGAGTGATAGTGGGGCAGTTACAGATTTACTTTCCTCTGCGTCGCGCCAAACTGTTTTCATGGACATGGAATCCTTGCCCACTGGAATAGTTATCCCCAGCTGCGGACATAACTCCATCCCTACAGCTTTCACTGCTTCATACAAACCAGCATCTTCACCTTCATGTCCAGCGGGTGCCATCCAATTGGCCGACAATACGATATCACTGATTTTTTCAATTTTGGCGGCAGCAATGTTAGTAATGGATTCAGCCACTGCCATACGTGCAGAGGCAGCATGATCAAGTAATGCAATTGGCGTCCTCTCACCAATGGCCATCGCTTCACCGGTTGTGGTGTGAAAACTAGTAGAAGTCACACCAACATCAGCCACAGGAACTTGCCATGGACCAACCATCTGGTCGCGATATACCAAACCTGTTACTGACCGATCCCCTATAGTGATTAAAAATGATTTATCCGCGACCGTTGGCAAGCGCAAAACTCTGTATATTGCTTCTTCCAAATTAATACCGGTTAAATCAAATTCTTTTTTAGGATTATGTCTCCGCGAAGCATCACGCAACATTTTAGGTGGTTTCCCTAAGAGAACCTCCAAAGGAATATTTACCGCATCATTTTCTAATAATGCATCGCCAACAAATAAATGTTTGCTTTCAGTCGCCTCCCCAATTACCGCAAAAGGGCAGCGCTCTCTCTCGCAAATCTTTTCAAATTCTGATAACCGGTCTTGTGGCACGGCCATAACATAACGTTCTTGTGATTCATTAGACCAAATTTCCATAGGCGACATGCCAGGTTCATCATTGTGAATCGCTCTTAACTCAAACTTGCCCCCACAATCACTATCATCCACCAGTTCTGGCATTGCATTAGAAATTCCACCAGCGCCAACATCATGGATACTCACAATGGGATTGTTTTCTCCCATCCGCCAGCATGTATCAATCACTTCCTGACATCGACGTTCCATTTCAGGATTCCCGCGTTGCACTGAAGCAAAATCCAAATCTTCTTGACTACTCCCACTGGCCATAGATGAAGCGGCACCACCACCCAATCCGATGAGCATAGATGGACCACCCAACACTATGAGTTGATCCCCCTCCGCAATCCTATTTTTTTTAATTAATTCCTCTTTTATGTTTCCAAGCCCGCCAGCCAACATGATAGGTTTATGATATCCACGAACTTCATAATCTTCCGTGCCTGAGACATTTTGTTCATACGTTCGAAAATACCCACAAATATTGGGACGACCAAATTCATTGTTAAAGGCAGCAGCGCCAATAGGCCCTTCCAACATAATATCCAAAGCAGATACGATACGATCTGGCTTTCCATAATCGACTTCCCAAGGCTGGGGAGCATCAGGAATTTGCAAATTTGACACTGAAAAACCACACAAGCCTGCTTTAGGTTTGGAACCACGACCCGTAGCACCTTCATCTCTTATCTCACCACCGGAGCCAGTTGCAGCGCCAGCAAAAGGGGAAATGGCAGTAGGATGATTATGCGTCTCTACCTTCATCAATATATGGCTTGGCTCATCTGAATAATTGTATTCTTTTGATTCTTGATCAGGATAAAACCAACCACTAGTCCTTCCGTTTATCACCGACGAATTATCGCTGTAAGCCGTGAGAATATTTTCGGAATTACATTCATAGGTATTGCGAATCATTTTAAATAGGGACTTATCCTGCACTGCGCCATCAATAATCCAATCTGCATTAAAAATTTTATGGCGACAATGCTCAGAGTTCGCCTGGGCAAACATCATCAACTCCACATCTGTCGGATTACGTTCAAGACCAACAAAATTATCCACCAAATAATCAATTTCGTCTTCAGCCAACGCTAATCCCATATCAATATTTGCTTTAACTAGCGCTTGCTTACCATCGGAGAGAAGATCAACGTAATTAAGTGGTTTAGGTGCTAATTCTAAAAACAAGGCATCAGCCTCATCCAAGGAATAAATCACAGATTGGGTCATGCGATCATGCAGGGAATTGGATGCTTTTAGTAAATCAGACTCACTGAGTGAGCCGTTGCTGCTAGTACGTAGCTGGTAACAAGTACCCATCTCTATTCGCTTCACGACATCCAATCCACAATGATGGAAAATATCCGTCGCCTTACTCGACCATGGAGAAATAGTGCCCACACGGGGTATCACGATCAAATCATCTGCCATCAAGGGGACAGCATTAGTAGGACGAATGCCTAACAGTTGATTAATACGTCGCTGCTCGTCATCCATGAGAGATCGATCAAGATCGAGAAAAAAAACGTGAATAGCTTGGAGAAATATAGGTTGATTTATGACCGATTGAACTTGTTGGTTTAGTTTTTCAATCCGAAAATCCGATAAAGCAGCGTTACCGCGGATAACAATCATGTCACTCTCTGTTGCGTCTAAATGGGGAGCGACATGATACTTTATTCAAGAATGGTGAACAATTATCGAATTTTGAATTGCTTCATTAAACCTTGCAGCTGATCCCGATAATTTGCCAATTCTTCAGCAATAGTAAGAGAGTCTAAAGCACCATCAGCACTTTCTGCCCCAATTTGCCAAAGAATTGTTATTTTATCCTCTATTTGACTAGATCTTGTTTGTTGCTCTTGGGTAGCAATATTGATCTGTCCGTTAGAATTTTCGATATCACTCACAGATGAGGTAATGTTCGTTAAGGCCTCTTCCACCTGATTGGCATAATTTACCCCATTTTTTGCTTTTTCCTGACTGCTCTGCATTACAGCAACCGCGTCAGAGGCATTTTTACGCAGTTTATTGATTATTTCTTCAATATCAGCGGTGGAATTTTGAGTTCGAGACGCCAATGTCCGCACTTCATCCGCAACAACAGCAAACCCTCGACCTTGCTCACCTGCACGAGCTGCCTCAATAGCCGCATTAAGTGCCAATAAATTGGTTTGTTCCGCGATTTCTTTTATCGCGGTAAGCATGCCACCAATACTCTGGCTATTTTCTTCTAATTTAACAATCACATTTGAGGCTTGCTCAACTTCATTTGCTAATACCGTAAAAGCATTAGAAGCCTCTACCACAGTCGCACGACCCGATTCGGTTTCACTCGCCGCTTCACTAACAGAATTTGACGCTTCCTGAACAGAAGCGAAAACTCCCTCAGAACTAGTTAGTACTTCCTTAATCGCACCACTAACCTCAGACGTTTCGTTGAGCTGCGATTGTGCACCCTTGCTGGTTTGCTTAGAGGTAACTTCAAGACGAGATATCCCGTCGGAAAGATGACTTGAAACATCGACACTTTGTGAGATCAAATTACAAATGCGTCCTGAAAATTGATTAAACGCAGCCGCCAATTGGGCTACTTCATCATTTCCTTTGACATCTAATCGACGAGTTAAATCGCCTTCGCCCTCAGAAATATCCTTCATGGCATCAACCGTATTCCTAAGCGGTTTTATGCTAACTTGCCGGATCACAAACACAATCAAAACAACCATCAATATCGCACCACCACTGACGGATAAAATGATGAGCATGCTTCTATCCATGGAAATGAATAATTCCTTACTGGCCCGACTGATCCTTTCATTTTGGTGCTCCGCTAATAACTGGGCGTTGCGAATAATACTCGAAACAAGGGGCGCAACTTCAGTCCGTAACATATAGCTATCCATTCGCCACTTTTCGCCACCGTGAATAACTAATAACTCATCAAAATTACTGTAAAATCTTTCTTTAATCTCCAGGAATTCTATTAAGCCTTCTTCTTGCTCAAAGGTATATAGGTCTTCGTAACTTTTAAACCGTTCAAGTACTGTATTGAGTTGTCCTGTATACAACTCCACTTCATCCAGTGATAGTTTGGCTCGAAAAGCCAAGTACGCTCGAATACCCGCCATAACACTTGAGAATGCATAACGCATATCACCCAAGTCTTTCATAATCCCTCTTCTTTCTTCCGTCATTTCCTCTTCTTCTTCAGAAAGAATCATCATCGTAATGATTTGGAGTAATTGCTGACTTAACGGATTTATTTCTCGTGCACCATACAACATGGCAGGAAAATTCTCTGAATCTTTCGCTGCATAAAGCAGAACGCGGTCTTTAAATTTTGTAAAGGTTTCAACCTCAGTCGCAATTGATGTTAGCAATTCTTGAGATTTCGCATCATTTTTTATTACAGAATGGGTATTTAACGCTTCAATTTGTCGCTGTAACTCAACAAGGCCTTCAGAATAATTATTTTTATAGACATCATCTTTGCCTAATAGATAAAACCCCATAGAAGCAGCGGTTGAATTTATTTGTTTTTGTAATTCATTACTTGCAGAAACTGCGGGTTGAATTTCTTCGACAACTCGAGACACAACAACTCGGCTGGATTGAAAACTGTAAATGGCAACGCCGGTTACTGTTAACAACAAAAGAGACACAATAGCGAAGCCACCACCAATTTTGTGCGCTAAACTGACATTATTTAAACTCAGATTTATTTTACGCATTGATATTTGGCCCTCATTTTTAACTCATCAATGCCTATGTCATATTTTAAACTGCGACATATAACGCTTTAGTTCTGTCTCTAATTCTGTTAACTCATTTGCAGCTGAATGTGTTTGCTGCGCGCCAGCTGCATTTTCCTCAGCCATTTCAATCAATCCTTTAATAATTGAATTAACCTGATCTGTTTTTGCTTGTTGTGTTTTTGCCGCTTGCTCAATTTCATTATTCATTCGACTAATTGAAGAAACAGACTCATAAATAATCTCAAAGGCTTCTGCGGTTTTAGCCGCTTGATCAACGCTATTCGAAGCTCGTTCTCTTTCACTTTCCATAATGCCAGTAGCTGAATTAGCATCAGCCTGCAATGCCTTTATCATTGACTCGATTTCATCAGTGGACGTCTGGGTACGAGAAGCCAAAGTACGAACCTCATCCGCAACAACCGCAAATCCTCGACCTTGCTCACCTGCTCGCGCAGCTTCGATTGCCGCGTTAAGTGCTAATAAGTTAGTTTGCTCAGCAATGCCTTTTATAACGTCAATCACCATACCGATTTTATCGGTTTGCTCTGTTAAAGAACGCATCGCATCTGAAGCAGATTGCACCCCTGAAGCCATAGACTCAATGCTTTGAATCGTTTCATCAACAACTTTCTTGCCTTGCGTTGTTGCCTCGTTAGCACTACTTGCAGCCTGCACTGCTAAACTTGAATTTTCAGTCACGGACAAAACATTATTTGCGACTTCCTGAACGGTTGCGGCCACTTCTTCCGTTTGCGCTTGTTGCAAATCTGCACGCTCACGCGTTTCTTGAGAAACCTCAAACAATCGGCTAACTTTCTCATCCACCTGCGTAGTAATTCCAACACTCGAACTAATCAACTGTTGTATTTTTTCTGCAAATGCATTAAATCCTTTGGCCATTTCTCCTATTTCATCATCACCAGAAATAGCTAATCGTTTTGTTAAATCACCTTCTCCTTGCGCAATATCATCCATGGCAGAAGCAGCAGTTTGCATGGGTTTAACAATGGCACGACCAATAATCCATGATAGACCTATACCGATAACGAGACCCGCCAGCATAAGTCCAACAATCAAAAACTTACTCGCGGATAAACTATCTAATAATCCGGTGCTCATGGAACGAATATTTTCACGTTCTTTATCAACAAGGTATTTAAGGTGGGCATTAATTTCCAACATTTTCGGTCCAACTTCGGTCCGCATTAAAAAGGCATCGGTTCGCGATTTGTTACTTTTAAAAATTATCACCATACTTTCAAGCGACGTGGTAAACACGTTGGCCTTTTGGGAGATGGTGGTAAAAAATTCCTCCTGCTCGAATCCTAACAATCCAGACCTTTCGATAAGTCCCAACTTGCCTTCAAATTGCCCCAAATATAATTCCACATTTTCATAGGCTGATCTGTCACCCATGATCATATATGTGCGTAGATGACCCATCATTGTTGCCCACGCATAACGGGCTTCTTCAACCATCAAAAGGAAATCTCGACGGGTTTCAGATATTTCCTCTTCTTTCTCGGAAATGATCATGTTACTAAGGGCTTGCGAAATTTCTCGCGAAATGGGATTAACACTTTCTGCTGCATACTTGATAGCAGGCATGTTCTCTAATTGATTAGTAGCAAGATTTATCATCTTGCCTTTGTAAGACATGAATTCGGCAATATCAGTTTCAAGCGCAGCTAAATGCTCCCGGTCTTCTGCATCAAGAGAGTCTGTAGACAACGCTTTCAAGGATTCTAACGTTGTTGAAATGTTGGCTAGGCTAGCTTCATAATTTTTCCGATGTAGCTCTTCATGACTCAACAGATAAAATCCGAGAGATCCAGCAGCTGCACGAACATGGCCTGATAATTCCAGTGAAATGAGGGTTCGGGGTTGATATTCATTAACCACTTGATCAAATGTAGTTTCACTCTCTGTAAGAGTAAAAAGCGTCGTCATAGCCACTACGGTAAGCACAATCAATATCACGAGAAACCCACTCCAAATTTTGTGGGTTAACTTAAATTTCGTTAAGTTTCTGATATTAAAGTTAAACATAAATTTTCAACACATAGACGACGTTATCTCACATAAGATAACGTCTAAAATGCAAAAAAATTTAACGAGTTTTAATTTTCAGGACCCCAAAAAGTTGATTTAGGGCGAGCACATCTTAGAAAAGAAGAAGATAGGTAAACAGAAATTATGTTGACCTATAAGTCAGTAAACACTAGCTTGCAGAAGGTAATTCAACGCCAAGACGCAATGCAACTTCTTCATAAGCCTCAACCACACCGCCCAGGCCTTGTCGAAAACGGTCTTTATCCATTTTTTGGCGCGTTTCTACGTCCCATAACCGACAACCATCAGGTGTAAACTCATCACCAAGAACCACGCTATCTTCATAACGACCAAATTCAAGCTTGTAATCCACTAACAACAAACCGGCATCAAGGAATAATTGCTTTAATACATCATTCACTTTAAACGTGAGCGTTTTCATCGCTTCTATTTCAGCATCATTGGCCCAGCCAAATGAACGAATATGATATTCATTTATCATTGGGTCATGCAGCTCATCATTTTTCAGAAAAAATTCAAAGGTTGGCGGATTAAGGTCTAATCCATCTTGAACCCCCAGTCGGCGGCATAAACTACCCGTAGAAATATTTCGAATTACACATTCGATAGGCATCATATCCAATTTTTTAACAACGGATTCCTGGTCTGAAATCAATTCCAACTGATGAGTTGGTATGCCACTTTCTTCCAACTTCTGCATGATGAAATGATTAAAATAATTATTTACCATACCTTTACGGTCTAGTTGATCAACCTTTTCTCCATCAAATGCCGATGTGTCGTTTCGAAAAAACAGGATGAGCTTGTTCGGATCATCGGTGTGATAAACGGATTTGGCTTTGCCGGCATAAAGTTCTTGTTTCTTTTCCATGAGATTAAACGCTTACCTTTTTAAAGTTGATCATATAAACCTTGCAAAAAGTTTTGTGCTAATTCAGAGCGATCCGGCTGGCCTTGATCAGTCAGCACTGTCACGGTTGTCAATTCTTCTTCTGTCACTAGTTGGATTCTAATCGTATCCCGTTCTTGATCAGACAATGCAAAACCCGGGATAAAATCCGACGTTGTACTGCCTTCTATCAATCGAACATCCAACCAACCTGCTTTTTTATCACGTTCGGTGACAACATTGCCCATACGGTCGATGGCTTGCGCCACAAAACGCCAACTACGATTATAAGGTTCGTTCATTGTTAGATTCGGTACATCTGTTTTAAGATCTAACACAGCTATTTCAGGTTTTTCTTTTGCTTCATCCAAAATTGCGGTTTTTCTGTCGTTACTTAATCCAAAGTAACTTAATAATTCCCCCAACACTTCAACTTCAAGATCAGGATCATTGAACTCCTCAACCCAAGCTTCTACAACTTCGCCGTCAACCAGTTCCACCTGTCTACCACGATGAGTCACCGTTAAATCTGTTTCGCCAGGATTTTTACCCGGCTCGATACGAATCCGAAATCTATCTTGCGCATAAGATGATTCATAGCTTTCCACCCAATTGGTTTCCATAATACCTAATTTTAGGCTTTCCCAATTTAAATCAACTTTATAGGCAATCCAAAATTCCTTGGTCTCATCCCAAATATCGATAGGTTTAGCTTTAATAGTCAACCAACGTAATTTGCCATCTTTATTGAGTTTTACCTCACCACCTTCGCTCAATGTAACTTTCTTTGTTTCCGCTTCTACTAGCTGAGGAATCTCAAATCCACTGTTTATATCTAGCAACGTTAAATCTGGCGGCACTTCAAGCGATTGCATGCTAGGTTGATGTTTATAAAATTCTGTTGTTTTTGATGCACAACCGATAGCAGATAGTAAAATCAAAACCAGTAAGAAATGAGAGAATTCTCGTCTAAACAGCGGCATAACGAATCCTATATCAGTTGGGCTTGTTGTAATGCCTTATGTAAGGCTGGTCTTTTTTCTTCTGACAACAACGTCATGGGTAATCGAATTCCCGTTTGGATCAAACCCATTTCGTATAACGCCCACTTAACGGGAATGGGATTCGCTTCTAGAAATAAATTGTCATGCAACGACACAAGTGATTCATTTAATTGTCTGGCTTTTGTCATATCACCACTCAACGCCGCTTTGAAAACTTCCGACATTCTTTGTGGAGCAATGTTTGCGGTCACTGAAATTACACCGCATGCACCATGTTCGACCGTGGCTAACGCCAGATCATCATCACCGCTTAGTATGATGAAGTCATTGCCGCACAATGTTGATAATTCGGAAATACGCTCAAGACTACCCGACGCTTCTTTTATTCCAACAATATTTGGAATACGCGACAATTTTGCCACTGTTTCCGGCAACATATCCACAGCTGTTCGGCCAGGAACGTTATACAAGATCATGGGCAAATCAACAGATTTTGCCAATAACTGGTAGTGTGCGGCCAAACCGTGTTGTGTGGGTTTGTTGTAATAAGGTGTGACGACCAAGGTACCATCAGCGCCATCCTGTTTCGCCCGCAATCCCAATTCCAACGCTTCGTTGGTGGAATTAGAGCCAGTACCCGCAATAATGGGAAGACGCTTATTCGCTTTATTAACTACGAACCGTACTACATCGCAGTGTTCCTCAAAGCTTAACGTTGCAGATTCACCCGTAGTACCAACCGCAACAATTGCATTGGTTCCGGCTTCAACATGCATTTCCACCAATTTTTCCAGACTTGCATAGTCCACTGATCCATCTGCCGACATTGGCGTAACCAGCGCTACCATACTGCCTTGAAACATGGGTAATCTCCAAAACCAAAAAAGAAAAGGCGAATACTACTGACCTAGTAATAATTAAGCAAGATGTGGATAACAAGTCATACAATTTGTCCTAAATATGCCACCCATTCTCCACATCAAGTAAGAGACACGAACCTTCGACCATCGGTTCCATTGTGAAGTGGGCGAAAAGTCATGTATTATCCGCGAGAATTGCAATCAGATACCATTAAATTCAAATACATGGAAAACTTTCGAGGTAATAGGACATGAGCCACGTAATCTTGAACAAAAAAGTGCCCGCTTTTTCATCGCTTGCCACAGGCGACAAAACAATCAGTTTAAAAGACTTAAAAGACAAAAAAGTTGTGTTGTATTTTTACCCTAAAGACAACACCCCTGGCTGCACAACTGAAGGCCAGAATTTTCGTGATAACCACGCTAAGTTTAAACGCGCAGGAGCAATTATCCTTGGTATCTCACGCGACAGCTTGAAAACCCATGAAAACTTTAAAGCGAAACATGAATTTCCTTTTGACCTATTGTCCGATCCAGACGAGACCCTTTGTCAGTTATTCGATGTAATTAAAGAAAAAAAGCTCTATGGCAAAGTACACATGGGAATTGAAAGAAGTACATTCCTGTTAAATGAGAAAGGTGTGTTAAAACAAGAATGGCGCAAAGTGAAAGTGCCAGGTCATGTTGAAGAAGTACTTGCTGCTGTAAAAGCGCTGTAAATTCCCAGACCAAATCAATCAGGGATCCTTTGACTAACGTTATAGGTTTCCCAGAAACTAAACCCTATTGCGCTAAATCTGTACGGCCTCCAATATCGGTCTCTAGATTGCACATTTAATCAAGAGAATTCAGATAAACCGCCAATGCAGTATCACTTTTACCTGAAATTCAACCAGGTACATGAGAGGCTATTATAATGAATATCAATACGTTAAAAGAAAATCAATCCCGCCTGTTTGTTCTAGACACCAACATATTAATGCACGACCCAAGTTGTATTTTTCGCTTTCAGGAACATGATATTTTTATTCCCATGATGGTGCTTGAAGAGCTCGATAAAAACAAACGGGGACATTCTGACGTTGCTCGCAGTGCCCGACAAGCGAGTCGTTTTCTCGCAGAAGCAGTGGCGGATGCCAGCCAAGAAGATATTGAAAATGGCTTGCCCTTATCACTGTTAAGCGATACCGATAAAGTGAAAGGCAAGTTATTCTTACAAACACGCGAGCTCAAACACGAGTTGCCAGCAGACATGCCCGGCAGCGTACCTGACAATGTCATCCTCAGTGTAACGCTGGGGCTTCGCGATGAACTAACACAACGCTCGGTTACGCTGGTTACTAAAGATATAAACTTACGAATCAAAGCTGCGGCATTAGGTATTTCAGCGGAAGAATACAGCAGCGACCAAGTTATCGAAGACATGGATTTGCTCTACAGCGGTTCATGTGAACTCAAATCCGACTTCTGGGACCTCTACAGTAAAGGCATAGAATCCTGGCAAAAAGATGGCAGAACTTACTATAACCTAAAAGGGGAGGGTCTGGAGAGTTGGTACCCGAACCAGTTTGTCTATCGCGACGAAGACAGCTTTTACGCCATTGTGCGAGAACACAAAGAAAATGAAGCCACCATCGAAGTTCTCACAGATTACGAACACAGCACCAACAGTGTTTGGGGCATCCATTCCCGAAATCGCGAACAAAATTTCGCGTTAAATGTACTGATGGATCCTGATATTGATTTTGTTACTTTATTGGGACTTGCAGGTTCAGGCAAAACTTTATTAACGCTAGCGGCAGGTCTGACACAGACACTGGAGCAAAAACATTACCAAGAAATCATTGTCACCCGCGTTACTGTGCCCGTGGGTGAAGATATTGGATTCCTTCCCGGCACCGAAGAAGAAAAAATGACGCCTTGGATGGGCGCCTTAATGGATAATCTTGAAGTTCTCACAGCACCACAAGATGGTGGCGACTGGGAACGCGCTGCTACCAATGACCTGTTACAGAAGCGGATAAAAATTCGCTCCCTTAATTTCATGCGCGGTAGAACGTTTCTAAACAAATTTGTCATTATTGACGAAGCGCAAAACCTAACTTCGAAACAAATGAAAACACTAATTACCCGAGCAGGACCTGGGACGAAGATCGTTTGCCTGGGTAATGTTGCACAAATTGATACGCCCTATCTGACCGAAACAACCTCAGGATTAACGTATGTCGTAGATCGGTTCAAAAACTGGGAACACGGAGCCCATATAACCCTGCAGCGCGGAGAGCGATCTCGATTGGCTGATTTTGCATCTGATGTTCTATAGTGATCGAAGCAGGATAAAGAGAACTGAGTCACAAAGAATTTGGACCAGCGGTCGCTATACTGAAAACCAATTACTGATATTCAGGAGCGGTAAAATGAATGCTAAAAATTCTACAGTAAAAGCACTTCGCTTTGCTTGCAATGTACAGTTATTGTTACAGGGTTTAATATTGGGATTACTTTATATTACGGCTCAGATCACAAACGTTACTTAAACTGCCGTTTCAGGATCTTCTACTTCACAGGCTTCTGGCCAAGCATTTAGAACGGCTTTAACCAGGGTTGCCAACGGAATGGCAAAAAACACGCCCCATAAGCCCCAAAATCCACCAAAAAATATGATGGCAACAATGATTGCCACCGGATGCAAATTCACTGCTTCTGAGAATAATAATGGCACAATGACATTTCCGTCTATGGCTTGAATGATGCCATATACCAAAAGCAAATAACCAAATTCAGAACTCCAGCCGAATTGAAAAAATGCGGTTAAAGCAACAGGAATCGTAACAACCGTTGCGCCAACAAATGGTACGAGTACAGAGAGACCAACTAACAAACCCAGTAAAAAAGCATAGTTCAATCCCATCACCACAAACGCAATATAAGTCGCTACGCCAACAATTATTATTTCAACAATTTTTCCACGAATATAATTACCAATTTGCATATCCATTTCGCCCCAAACTTGCTGAACCAAAGCACGTTTTCTAGGCATATACCCGCTAACCCAAAGCTTAATAATTTCTTTATCCTTTAAAAAGAAAAATACCAGCAAGGTAATTAATATGATGTAAACCATCCAAGTAATTATGCCTTGCAAAGAAGAGATGGAAAATGACAGCACAACTTGACTAACACGGCCAATCTCAGCTTTCACAACCGCCATGATTTCATTTATTTGAGAAGGCGTCACAACTGCGGGATATTCTTCTGGCAATTGCAATAACTCTTGCTGAATACGACCCACCATTTTTGGCAGCTCCGCTATAAACTGAGAAACCTGTTCAAATAACAAAGGCACCAAACCGAGCATGGAAATTGACATCACCGCAAAGAATATGGAAAAAACTAAAACGCTTCCGGCTTTTCGACCGAAACCTCTGTTCTGAATTTTCACCACAGGCGCTTCCAACATATAAGCAATGACTATTGCAGCGAGCAATGGCAATAAAATATCGCCAAACACAATAACAATTGTAAATCCTGAAATGAGTAATAGCGCCAGGATGACAACTTGTGGGTTAGAAAAATGGCGTTCATACCATTGTTTCAAAATATCAATCATTGGGCTGAGTTTCTCTTGTTAATAATTGATAGCGCTCTAAGAATAATGCTTCTAATTCCTTAATTACTTCTTTCTTATCTCGGCCTCGCAACACATGATCCGACATTAAGGTAGAGGTTTTATCCAACATTTTTGCCTTGTCTAACATGGGGTAAGCAGCTGAAAGTCTTTTTAGGGCGCCCACCACCGTTTCATCTTCCTTCGGCTCAATAATACTTGGTTCAGCCAATTCTACGGCGGTTTGCACTTGCTGAGCAGATAAGAACTCAGAATATCTTAACAAAGCATGTTGATCATCTTTTCGCATATTGCGATAAAAATCCAACAATTTTTTTTCTTCTGGCGTCATAATTTTTAATTCTAGGGATTAAACCCACTGAGACACAAAATTGATATTAGACGGAGGAATAAAGCATATGCTTATTATGGAGAAGAACTAGTGAATATCAAACCTCGATTTGCGGATGATCGATACAATACTGTCGTGCAAAATCGAGTAATTCATCCATTGCACGCTGGCGAAATTTCTGTTTTTGATGCACAAATGAAAACGGTCTTTCCAATGGAGGATCCAGAGGAATGGCAACCAACGTTCCCAGTTTAATTTCCTTAGCCAAGGTAGCTCGAGATAAAACTGTCAAACCAATACCTGCCTCAACTGCACCCTTGATGGCTTCTGGACTACCCAATTCCATAATAATATCTAACTCATTAGAATTTAAGCCAGCGCCCTGCAAATAATCAATAATAACCTCTCGAGTTCCCGAGCCCTCTTCGCGACAAATGTAGGGGAAATCCAATAAACGTTTAACATCTAAGCTGGCTTCATTCGCTAAATCATGATTGGGAGGAACAATAGCAACCAATTGATCTTTTTTACACAATTCTACAGCCAGGTTTTTATTGCTAACGGTTGCCTCAACCACACCCAGATCAATAACATTGTTTTCCACCATGGAGACAATGCCTTCCGTATTTGAAACCTTTAGTCGCACATTCACATCGGGGTATTCAGATTTAAAATCCCCTAACAGCGCTGGCAACATATATTCAGCAATTGTGGTACTGGCACCAATAATGAGTACACCACTAACCTCGCCCGTTAACTCCTTAACAGCATTTTCCATCTGCCCGTAGAGATCAAAAATTTGTGCGGCATATTCGTTCACACGTTTGCCGGCTTCTGTAAGACTAATTCGATTATGGGTACGATCAAATAGGCGGGTATTAAAATATTCTTCGAGTTGCCGCACTTGAAAAGTTACGGCAGGTTGCGTCATATGTAATGTCTCTGCTGCTTTTGTAAAACTCAGCAACGTTGCCACTGTGTGAAAAACTTGCAGTCGTCGATCAGCCATTATTCATTACTGTTTGCCAATAAAAGAAACTTTATTAAATGATAATATCAGTTAATAGTATAAAATCAAATAAATTAACGAATTAGCAAACGTCACCTAAATTTGAAACTCAAATTGTTTTAATCATGCACAATAAAATGCACCGAGGGAATTTCGATCATCGATATTTCGCTTTTTCTAGTTTTGACCGCAAGCCAGATTTCCCGGCACGGCTATGGCCATATGTCTAGGCTCTGCGAGATTGAGACTATCCATGATATGAACAAAATCAATTTTTGACTTATTGTTACCTAAACGCGGGTTGAGTGATTTCTCCTCACCGATGGCCGAACAAGTGAATCCCGCATAGTCGTGTGCCGGGTATACAATTGTCTCGTCGGCTAATGTGAATAATTTTTTTGTTATGGAATCATACAATGTGCCGGCATCCCCAGATTGGAAATCGGTTCGTCCACAACCACGAATCAATAAAGTATCACCCGTAAAAACGCAACCATCAATCAGCAAACTAATACAGGTATTGGTATGGCCAGGTGTTGCAATGACTTTTATCTTTTGATCACCGAGCGAAAATGTTTCGCCATCTTGCGTGAGAATATCTGGACAAGTCGATCCGCAATTTTTGTGCACCACAGTTTGCACGTTAAATTCTTGCTTTAACAAACTGGATGCGGTCACATGATCTGCATGAATATGGGTTTCAATGGAATATTTGAGGGCAAGATCCAATCCCTTTATATAATCCCTATCCCTCTCAAATTGCTCCTTTACAGGGTCAATTAGAGCGGCTTGCCTACTAACCGGATCTATCAAAAGATAAGTGTAAGTTGAAGTTTCCGAATCAAATAACTGTTTAATGTCCATATTAGCGCTCGATTTAATCGCTTAAGTAATTATAAATGGATCCCGCATTGTGTACGTGAGTGAATCCAATACCTTTTAAGAACTTTTCCGCTTCCGCGCTGCGCCCACCTGTGCGACAGTAGACGATAACTGGCTTTTTGGCATCCAAATCTTGCACTTGTTTTGAAAGTTTTTTTATCGGGAAATTCTTAGCACCTGGCGCGGCACCCTGTTCAAATTCAGACTCTGAACGCACATCGATTAATTGTGCGCCTTGCTCCATCAACATCTTTGCTTGAGTTGAAGATATTATTTCTATCATTGTTAACCTCAATTGAAATCCAAACAAACTAAATGTCGCTCAACGCGTTTGAAAACATTGGTGTGCAAAATGCGTTAAGTGATTGTTTTATCGACTTCAGATGAGCAAATTCAAGCCATGATCTGGCTAGAATGGCGAAAGCGAGTATTACGTCACAGTTTTAAAAAAATGGGAATGGATTAAAAGTGCCACACAGCGTTACACGCACCTGGGACAAACCTTTGCCTGAGGCATCGATATGAAACCGGAATGGCGCTTTTTTCTATCTTTCAGAGACTTGCCGTACGAGTGTCAAAACTTCCGATGTCTTACGTTGCCGTACAAATCGGCGAATATTTTGACGGGATAAAAAGGTTATTGCACTTATTACAAATATACTACCGAACACCATAATGATGGTACCCATAACACCTCCCAGATAATCTGATAACCTTATGATTTTATTTGCGTTTATTGGGCTTCTCAGGATTCAGCCAAGTATTACAGTAACCCATACACTTGCCACAATCAAGCATCATTCCGAGCAATTTCCCGGTTGATAAAATCGGTAAGTGTACTTATAGAAACAAAAAAGGAGGAGATAGATTTGGGTAATTTTAAATAAACAAGTTGATATCTGATTGACCAGCAAACTCAAAGAACGTCGCCGCACCACCGAATTCGCATTCATCTAATAAGTCACTTGGTTTTATATCGAATAGATCAACTGTCATTTGGCAAGCTATCATTTTCACTTCGGCTTCGATGCATAAATCCCGCAAATCTGCTAGATCGGCAACACCTTTGTTCTTCATTTTCTTTTTCATCATGCTCGTGACCATCGCTTGGACGCCAGGCAGCGTCTGCAAAATAACGGGGAAAGGCATATCTCCCGGCATAGGCATTCCGGGATTACCAATGGGTGTGACTTTTAGATCCAAATCTTTTTTCAATATTTGCAGCCCGTAAAATGTAAAAAAGATTTGTGTTTGATAACCTAACGCTGCTGCAGTTGACGCCAATATTAAAGGCGGATACGCCCAATCCAGGGTACCCTTGGTAGCAATAATGGCCAGTTTCTTTTCTGACATGTTATACCCCTTAACATGATCCATGCAGGGGTTTTACAAACACCCGCCTATTCAGCGAATATATCGGTTTTTTCTATACTTTCTTGATAAGGAAATAGAATTTACCGCCTTCTTCTTTAGATTCCATCAATTCATTGCCAGTTTGCTTGCAAAAAGCTTCAAAATCTTTAACTGAACCTGGGTCGGTCGCAATAATGTGCAAAACTTGACCGCCAGTAAGCGTACCCAATGATTTCTTTGCGCGTAGTATAGGTAGCGGACAATTCAATCCCGAGGCATCTAGTTCTTGATCAAAATCTGCCATGTTATAACTCCTTACGTTATTTCAATAATTCAAGAACAACACCATACCATTGTTGCTCTAGTTCGATTCATAAAAAAATATGAAAGCTTAATAATCTGGAATTGAGCCAGACACATAAGTTACCAACAAATCTCGCTATATTAATATATGCGAATATATCAATGTGGAGAATAGCCATACTGGTGTAGTAATTCAAGCAATAAATCTATCGCGTCACTACTCGAGAGTAAATCCACATAACTGTGAGTGTATTTTGGTGTTATTAAAGGCGTATCTATATTATTAACAAACGTTTACTATTAAGTTAAACCACAAAACTGAAGATAATATAGAGTGGGATTAGGTTACTCCTTGATGACTAAAGAGCGAACCGAATTTATTAAAGCTGGTCTTTATATGTTAAGCGACAAAAAAATTTGAGTGTAATTTGACACGATTAAACAAATTTCTCCTTGCTGTTACCTGCTTCTTTACAGTTAATTTCGGCGCAATGGGCGAAGAAATTCTTTTACCCAGTATTGGCGATGATCAAAGTAGTCGATTTTCTGAAGCAGAAGAAAAATTGCTCGGCGAAACATTTATGCGCCAAGTTCGATTGGAACTCCCCGTTAGCGATGACCCAGAAATATCCGCCTACATTTCTCAACTGGGATTTCGACTGATAGCGAATAGTGAATTTCAAAGCCATCATTTTTCATTCTTTGTCATAAAAGATCCCGCTATAAACGCATTTGCCGGACCGAATGGCTACATTGGCATCAATGCAGGATTAATCATGAGTACAGATAATGAGAGTGAATTAAGTTCAGTTATTGCGCATGAAATTGCTCATGTAACTCAACGACATTTGGAACGCTCCATTAATTCTGGAGAAAAACTGAGCCTCCCAACTGCTGCGGCAATCATCGCAGCCATAGTATTAGGCAGCAGCGCAAATATCAATTTAACTGAAGCCGCAATATTCGCGACAATTGCAGCCAACTACCAATCTCAACTCAGTTTTTCCCGAGCTCACGAACTTGAAGCCGACCATATTGGTATGCGCATCCTCACCAACAGCGGTTACAATCCCCACAGCATGCCGAGCTTTTTTGAAAAACTTCAACAAGGCAATCGATTAGCGGAATCACAAGTACCAGAATTTCTAAGCACTCACCCTGTTACCGTTAATCGAATAGCCGAATCACGTAATCGTGCATCACAGTATCACTACACACCAAAACCTGATGGCTTAAATTATTATCTGGCTAAAGCAAAAATGCGTGTCATAACGTCAAAAAATTATGAGCAACTCGCCACTAGTCTAAAAGCAGAATTAAAAGAACGCAGTTATCAAAATAGATTTGCTCAACTTTATGCCTACGCATTAACCTTATTAGAATTAGATCGCTACTCAGAAGCAAACACAGTTGTAGATGAAATAATAAAACTCGATCGTCAACGTATTCCGTTCACTATATTAAAAGCAAACATCGCAATTGAAAGTAATAAGCGCAATCAAGGTTTTCGCTTATTTGATGACGCTTTAATTCTGAACCCAGGTAATCCATCGCTTTCTTTACATTACGCAGATGCTTTATTGTTCAGCAAGAATCCAACAAAGGCCAAACAGGTGCTAAAAGCCATTACTAACTATCGTCCCACACCGATCTATTATCAATTGCTCGCAAAAGCTGAAGGTGACTCGGGATATGAAGGGGCATCACATCGCATGTTAGCCGAGTATTATCTCATGTATGATCAAATTGGCATCGCTATTGATCATCTAAGACAGGCCATGAAAAAAAGTGATATTTCCGATGTGGAAAAAGAAAACATTAAAAGCCGCATCCAGGAAATTAAACGTGAAGCAAGGCAAGCCCAGGAATTTTAACGTCACTGAACTGATGATTAAAAACCAACATTTCTGAGCACAAGTTCGCCACATAAATTTTTATGCCCTAATAGTTTTTTCTACCGTGAAAAAACCAACATTTTATGCCATATTTGTTTTGGACAATTGGCCACTGCTACACATGAGGGAACACTCAGAAACTGATGCAATTCCTAAATCAATTTCTTTCAGCTTTGAGAATTAGCTTTAAACCAGCTAAGTTTAATAAAATTACAAAAATAATCATAAGTTTGTTGACATAAACATACAACTGCCCTAAGTTGCAACAACTATAACCAAATCGATATTGGCTATTATTTTCAATCGGGGTTAGTTATACCAATGGCTTGATTAGGAGGGTCGTTAATGAGGATGCCGAAAACATTTGTATCTGCCGCAAGTGCTGTAGCAATACTACTGAGTAGCCCAATTATTTTTTCCAACGCCAGCACAACTGTGCAAGCAGGTGATGTTGAAGATGGAAAGAAAATTGCGTTTCACCGTAAAAAAGGAAATTGTCTCGCGTGTCACGCTATAAAAGGTGGCAAATTACCAGGCAACATAGGTCCACCACTGGTCAATATGAAAGAAAGATTTCCCAACAAAGCTGACCTAAAATCGCAAATTTGGGACGCAACCAAAACCAACCCAAATTCAATCATGCCTCCGTTTGGAAAACACAAAATCCTCTCGGAAAAAGATTTGAACAAGGTTGTTGAGTTTATCTATTCGCTTTAACAGGAGATAAAACGGTGAGTATGAAGCGTAGAACATTTTTAAAAGGCACCATTACCACAGGTGTACTCAGTGTTGCTGTTGGGGCTGGCTTACTTAAGCCAAGCGAAGTCCTGGCGGCATGGCCTGAAAATGCCTTTAATCAAAAAGGACTGGCCGATGCGATAAACGCCATCTCTGGTGGATCTGCATCAGACAGCGGCGATATCAAAATTAAGGCTCCTGACATTGCAGAAAACGGTGCAGTAGTGCCGATTACGATTTCAACCAGCATCTCTGGCGTTGAAAAAATCAGCGTATTTGTTGAGAAGAATCCCCAACCATTGGCTGCGTCATTTGATCTAGCAAGTAATTGCGATGGATTTATTTCTACTCGAATCAAAATGGGTAAAACTTCCGATGTCGTTGCAGTTGTGCAAGCTGGAGGTAAGGCCTACCAAGCCAAGAAAACCGTTAAGGTAACTATTGGTGGCTGTGGCGGCTAATCGAGCATCACACAAACGACAATCGTGTGATAAAGCAAGTATAAGATCAGGAGATATTAACGATGGCTAAAAATTCCATCAAAATCAAAGCTAAAAACAAAGGTAGCAAAACTGAAGTTAAAGCTTTGATTAAGCACAAAATGGAAACTGGTTTACGTAAAGACAAAAAAACCGGCGAAAAAATTCCCGCTCACTTCATTAAAGAAGTTAAGTGTGAACACAACGGCAGTTTAGTCTTTACCGCTAACTGGGGGGTTGCGGTCTCAAAAAATCCGTACCTTTCGTTTAAATTCACTGGCGGTGCCAAAGGTGACAGTATTAACGTCAGCTGGGTAGACAACAAGGGTGATACTGACAGCAAAGCTGCGAAAATTAAATAACGCCGTTCCAACCTAAGGCACGGAGCCGATTGGTTGGAAAGTCAGCAAACGAACTAAGGAATTAGAGGAGAATTACAATGCGCAAAATGCTTGTTAAAGCAGCTGCATTCGGTTTACTTAGTACTACTGTTAGTATTGCTAATGCAGACCCAGAATCAGACAAAGCTGCTTTTCAAAAATATTTCCAAGATAAGTTTCCTAGCACGGAATATCAGGACTTTGCTAATGGGGTTTACTCCATTGATCCGGCTTCACGTGCACAATGGGAAGAAATTGAAGAATTTCCACCTTATGAAATTGCCATTGAAGAAGGTGAAAGGTTATACAACAAGCCTTTTAAGAATGGCAAAACCTACGCCGATTGTTTGCCAAATGGTGGCATTGGTGTAGCGCATGAGTATCCCAAATATGATGAGAAGCAAGGGAAAGTCGTTACCTTGGCGTTACTGGTTAATCAATGCCGCAAAGCCAATGGCGAAAAAGCATTAAAGTATAAAAAAGGGAAAATGGCATCATTGCTATCTTACTTTTCTTACACTGCACGTGACAAAACAATCAATATTGAAGTCCAAAACGCTGCCGCTAAAGCTGCTTATGAAAAGGGTAAACAATTTTACTATGCACGTCGCGGTCAGTTAAACATGGCTTGTGCACACTGTCATGTTGATAACTCTGGAAAACGTATCCGAGCAGATATTTTAAGCCCTGCACTTGGTCACGTTTCAGCATTTCCTGTTTACCGTTCCAAATGGGGCGCGATGGGAACACTGCACCGACGTTTCGCTGGCTGTAACAAACAGGTACGTGCCAAACCTTTTAAAGCGCAAAGTGAAGAATACCGAAATTTGGAATACTTCCTTAGCTATATGAGCAACGGTATTGTCGCTAACGGACCAGGCGCTCGTAAATAAAATTTATACATTCAATTTAAAGCCGGCTTATCCTAGCCGGCTTTTTTTTGCCCGAGAAAAGTGGATAACCATCAGGTAATAACCTTAGCTTATCTGTACAATATTCAGCCTAATTAATCCAATAACGCGTTCATCTGTACATTTTAAATTTCTAATTTTTTGACTGATAAGTGTTTTTAGTTTCCAAGAAATAATCATATAATGTTCTGTTATTAAATGTTTTTATCAATTTGTCATCTGAAAAGGATGTGTAAATGAGTATTTCCCGTCGCGAGTTTTTACAACTGATGGCTATCGCAAGTGCCGCAGGCCTTGCGCTTCCTGGCTGCTCCACCATGAGTAGACGTAAATTCCAAAGAGCACCAGATGATTTCTACGATGTACCGAAATTTGGCAATGTTTCTTTAATGCACTTTACGGATTGCCATGCACAGCTAAATCCAATCTGGTTTCGCGAACCCAATATTAATATCGGGATAAAACAAATGAACGGCCGACCACCCCATTTGGTTGGCAAGCACTTATTAAAATATTTCGGGACCAAAGAACACACCGCACTTGCTTATGCGCACACCTATCTCGATTACGTTGAAGCAGCACAAGTGTATGGGAAAGTCGGCGGATTTTCTCATCTTGCAACTTTAATTCAACAATTGCGAGCAACCAGACCCAACTCACTGCTGCTTGATGGCGGTGATACATGGCAAGGTTCGGCAACCTCGCTCTGGACAGATGGCCAGGATATGGTTGATGCATGCCTTATGTTAGGGGTAGATGCCATGACCGCACATTGGGAATTCACCTATGGTGCGAGCCGTGTTTCAGAAATTATCGATAAAAGCTTACATGGCAAAATGGATTTTCTTGCACAAAACGTCATTGATACAGAATGGGAAGAACCCGTCTTTCAACCTTATACCCTTCGCGAAATGAACGGTGTTCAAGTCGCGATAATAGGTCAAGCCTTTCCTTATACGCCCATAGCCAATCCACGTTATATGGTGCCCGACTGGAGTTTCGGCATTCGAGATGATGAACTGCAAAAAGTTGTGGATCGTGTTTATTCAAAAGGTGCGGAAGTCGTCGTTTTACTCTCACATAATGGCATGGATGTGGATATCAAACTCGCCTCCCGAGTTACAGGTTTGCACGCGATCTTAGGTGGGCATACCCACGACGCACTACCAGGGCCATTTCCAGTTAAAAACCCCTCTGGCAAATCCACTCTGGTGGTAAACTCAGGATCCAATGGAAAATTCTTATCAGTTTTAGATTTCGATGTTCGAAACGGCGAAGTTAAAGGCCATCAGTTTAACATTCTTCCTATTTTTTCTAATTTACTAAAGCCGGATGCCAAAATGGAAACGCACATTAAAAAAGTGCGTGAACCATTCAAAGAGAAACTTGACGAAAAATTGGCAGTAACCGATGAGTTGCTCTATCGTCGAGGAAATTTCAACGGGACTTTTGACCAAGTTATTTTAGATGCCTTAATCAAAGTTAAAGACGCTGAAATCGCATTCTCACCGGGTTTTCGATGGGGAGTATCAAAACTACCTGGCGAAGCAGTGACATTTGAAGATTTGATGACGCAAACCGCAATTACTTATCCAGCAACAACCATCAACCTTACGGACGGCGCCCGCCTAAAAGACATACTGGAAGATGTTTGTGATAACCTCTTTAACAAAGATCCCTACTATCAACAGGGTGGGGATATGGTTCGTGTTGCAGGATTAGAATTTAGCATAGATCCTCTGCAGGAAATTGGAAATCGAATCAGTGATATGACACTCAACGGCAAACCCATCGACGCCAAAAAGAAATACAAAGTTGCCGGATGGGCAAGCGTTCATCAACAACCGGAAGATGCTACGCCTATTTGGGATGTCGTTGCTGAGTATATGCGAGACCAGAAAACCATTAAAATCAAGAAACTCAACGAACCAAAGATTAAAAACTTAGGCCCAAATCCTGGGTATGCAAAATTATAGTTATTGTATTAGATCAACCAATTCAGGCAGGAATATTCAACACAAACACTGCAAAGGAATGACGACCGGGACCAATCATAGTCCTGGCTATAGTTATGTCTACGTAAGTGTTGGGAGATAACATGGAATTTAACAGTAAAGTTGCCATTCCGGAAAAAGCAAAAACCGGTTGTATCATCGTTGGAATTTATGAATCATCCAAACTCACACCAAGTTGCGATGCGCTAAATAAGGCAAGCGATAACTATATTAGTAAAATAATTAAAAAGGGCGACATAAAAGGTAAGACCGGGCAAACTCTCCTTTTACACGATGTACCCGAATTAAATGCCAGTCGCGTTTTGTTGGTTGGTTGTGGTAAACAAAAAGACTTAACTCCTTCGATTTACAAAACCATAGTCAACTCCACACTGAATAGTCTTAAACAAATCGGCTCAGCGGAAGCCATATGCTGTCTCCATGAGTTGCCAATCGACGATAGAGACCTTAACTGGAAAACCTCCCAGGCCATCCAATTAATTCAGGCCAATGAAGATCGCTGCGACTCACTAAAAAGTGAGCCCCCAGAATCTCAACAAAAGTTACGGAAACTTAATTGGTTAGCCAAAAATAAAACTGAAGCCAAAGCAATTGATCAGGGCATTAAAATCGGAACAGCTATCGCACAAGGCATAACGCTGAGCAAATCACTAAGTGATCTTCCCGGAAACATCTGCACGCCCACTTATTTAGCAGAACAAGCCAAAGCGATGGGCAACCAAACAAAAAGCTTAAAAGTTACCATACTTGATGAACGCAAGATGGAAGAGTTGGGCATGGGTGCGTTGTTATCCGTCTCTAAAGGTAGCCGTGAGCCAGCAAAATTCATCATCATGGATTACAAAGGTGACACAAAAGGTAAAAAGCCGGTTGTGCTCGTAGGAAAAGGCTTAACGTTTGACGCCGGTGGTATTTCCTTAAAACCTGGCGCGGCAATGGATGAAATGAAGTATGACATGTGTGGCGGCGCGAGTGTTTTTGGCACTATGAAAGCCATAACAGAGCTGGAGCTGCCATTAAACGTAATAGGTGTTGTGCCGGCTTCCGAAAATATGCCTGATGGTCAGGCCAACAAACCTGGCGACATTGTAACCAGCTTATCAGGACAAACCATTGAAATATTAAACACTGACGCGGAAGGCCGTTTAATTCTGTGTGATGCCCTCACCTACAGTGAACGATTTGACCCAGACACTGTTATTGACATTGCTACACTCACCGGCGCATGTATTATCGCACTCGGCAAACAAGCAAGCGGACTTTTCAGTAATGACGATTCGCTCAGTAAAGACTTACTTGAAGCTGGCGAAGTTTCAGGTGATCGTTGCTGGCAAATGCCAATTTGGGATGAATACCAGGAACAATTAAAAAGTAACTTTGCAGACATGGCAAATATCGGTGGACGTGATGCGGGTTCGATTACCGCCGCTTGCTTTTTATCCAAATACACAAAAGAATTTAAATGGGCACATCTCGATATTGCCGGCACTGCTTGGTTGAGTGGAAGTAACAAAGGTGCAACAGGCCGACCAGTACCACTATTGGTAAACTACTTATTAAATCGAAGTTAAACAATTCTCACTCGATACACTCCAAACCTTCAAACTCTATATGTTAAAGATCCCTAGGGCATACATATTGCTGTACTGCCCTAGACCGGATGGTTTATGAAACTCTGCATTTCTGTTTGATCTCTGATTTAATACGAAATTACGTCGAATCTTTCTATTCCAAACGATCAATTGAGACACAAAGTGGCTAACTATGACCCAAATAGACTTTTACATATTAAACGAGTCAAATTTTACACAAACTGAGCGATTTGCATGCTTGCTAGCAGAAAAAGCGTTCAAAAAAGGGCACAAGATTCATATTCATACTGCCGATAACCTTCAAACAGAGCGTATGGATAAACTATTGTGGACTTATAATGACCAGAGTTTCTTACCGCATGTAACCATGGACCATGAATTACATGCCGAAACCCCCATCAACGTAAGCCATAATGAGGAAAAAGCATTCATTTCGGATGTTTTAATTAATTTACGGTCAGAGATTCCGATCTTTTATCAACAATTTGATCGCGTAGCAGAACTAGTTTCTGCTAATTCCCAACAACGACAAGCTGCGCGGAGCCGCTACCGGGAATATCAAGAACAAGGTTGTACTGTGACCTCTCACGATATAGGCAGGTAAGAAATATGTCTGATTCCGCTAGTAGAAAAACTGATATGCAAGATTCAAATCTTATGCAAAGTCAGCCCGAGATTAGCGATCGGCAACCAACCATTGGCGATTTATCAGCAATCCAGTCAGAAATGGAAGAAAACCATTCCGTATCTCCCTCTGTTGGCGACATCAATGTTGATGTTATTAATAATAGTGACGTTTTAAGTGACATTACCCTATTGGAAGAAGCCTTCGCTGAACTCGAAGATGGGATAAATGACTCAGAACCCGATCTTGGTGATATGGAATCCAAGCTCGTGGTCGAAGCGGAACCTGAGGAAGAATTAGATATTCCAGTACTTAACAGCAGCATCGAACTACCAAGTGAAATAACAGCGTCGGAAATACCAGCGCCGGCAGATAATTCAGATCCCAGCATTCCCGTATTAGAGCAACGAGCTACCGAGATGTCGGATATGCTTGCACCCACTGCAAACACCGAAGCCGTTGAACCTGATTCATCCGAATCCATGGGATTAGGAGAACTCGAAATCCCCACTTTGGCATCAACTGATATTCCTGAACAAACATCCGACATGCCTGTTTCTGAACAGTTACCCGTTAGCCAAGCCATGAGCGCTACCGAATCTGCAGCTGAAGTCAGCATGGAAAGTGAAATAGAACCTGAGATCGAAATTCCCGAATCCAGTAACATCGAAAATGCCAGCCCTGAAATTGACGAAATTTCCGCTATGGCGCCACTCGCTGAAGAAACAGAATCACCAGAATCTGCATCAGTTGTCACCACATTCGATGCAGCAGATGTCTCTGCGCTTGGAACAATGTCAGAATCAGACATCCTTGAAAACACGGCAGAGTCAGAAAAAATATGGACTGAAGATACACCAACGGAGGAAACTCCAACAGAAGATATTTCAACCTTCACCATGTCGGAGCTCGATGCAGTAGAGCAAGAACAACGTGATGAGATTGAAAAAGCGGAAGCAAAAAACACAAATGAGACGACCTTTACTACCTTGGCAGAAAAATTTGATAGCACAAGCCAACCGATCGTAGAATCCAATGATGATAATGATGTGTTCACCAGTGATCCCATATCGGCTTCCATTGAAGAAAAAATCGCAATCGCATCGGGTGATAAAACAGTAACCGGTTTTAACGAAATTCCACTGGCAAATGAAAACCTAAGCAAAGTGGAGACTGAACTCGCACCTGGATTTGTTGAAGAACTGGGCTTATCTCAGGTAGATCCCTCTGGCAACTCTTTGATTGCCGCGGAAGAACCTTCGCTAAACGGTGACAGTGTCAACAGTCACTTCAATATGAGCATTCCATTTGATTTACATGCTCAATTATCCAAAAAAATTGATGACCTAGTATTAGATGCAACCATGTCATTAACCAAGGAACTGGAGCAGCAGCTTTCTACGCAGTTGGAATCATTGCTCGGAAGCGCGGTTGAATCGGTATTGCCCCGATTAATTGATCAAATGACCAACGAATTAAGAACCGAAGTCAAAGGTCGCGTTAAACACCAACTTCCCATTATCGTAAACGATGTTCTTGGAAAAACCCGATTGCGCTAAATAATATCGATAAAAATATGGCAATACACAGAAATCGTCATATGTCGTGAATTTATAATAATCAAGTTCGCACAAATCAATTTTTTCTAGGATAATAAGGCAGGATTTAAATCCTGCCTTTTTTTGTCTGAAATAAATCGAAGAAGCGATAAACCATGGAAAAAACATATCAACCGCATGCCATTGAACAACGCTGGTATGAAATCTGGGAATCTGATAAACACTTTGCACCCTCTGGCGAAGGTGATCCCTATTGCATCATGATACCGCCGCCCAATGTCACTGGCCGATTGCACATGGGCCATGCATTCCAAGACACCATTATGGACTGCTTAATTCGCTTTAATCGCATGAAAGGCAATAACACATTGTGGCAAGCAGGAACAGATCACGCTGGCATTGCTACTCAAATGGTAGTTGAACGACAACTAAACGCAGAAGACAAAACTCGGCATGATCTGGGTCGCGATGATTTTATCAAACGCGTCTGGCAATGGAAGGAAGAGTCTGGGGGTTTCATCACAGGTCAATTACGTCGCATGGGCGCTTCGTTAGATTGGTCTCGCGAACGCTTCACCATGGATGAAGGATTAAACGAAGCGGTTAAAGAAGTTTTTGTACGGCTTCATGAAGAAGGTTTAATTTATCGTGGCAAACGACTAGTTAACTGGGATCCGGTTTTACACACTGCTGTTTCTGACCTAGAAGTTATTTCAGAAGAAGAAAATGGTTACATGTGGCATATGCGCTACCCGCTTGCTGATGGCAGTGGATCTGTCATTGTTGCCACCACCCGGCCCGAAACCATGTTAGGTGACGCCGCTGTTGCCGTTCATCCCGGCGATGATCGTTATAAACATCTCATCGGCCAACAGGTTACCTTACCCTTAAGCAAGCGAAACATTCCCATAATCGCTGACGATTATGTGGATCCCGAATTTGGTACGGGCATTGTAAAAATCACGCCGGCACATGACTTTAACGACTACGATGTCTGGACTCGCCACCGTGATACAACCGTTATGCAGGTTTTGCCTAATAATGGCTTAATTAATATTTTTACTAGCAATGCCAGTTTGATAAGTGGCGATGATGAAAATGCAAATCTGATCCCTGAAGAGTTTCAAGGCATTGATCGTTTTGAAGCAAGAAAATTAGTCATTGAAGAACTTGGCAGCCAAAACCTTTTAGAGAAAACTGACGATCATAAGTTGATGGTACCCCGTGGTGATCGATCTGGCTCTGTCATTGAGCCATTTCTCACAGATCAATGGTATGTCAAAGTCGCACCCTTAGCAGAGCCAGCAATAAAAGCCGTTGAATCCGGTGATATTAAATTCGTCCCGGATAACTGGAAAAATACGTATTATGAATGGATGCGAAACCTTCAAGACTGGTGTATCTCACGTCAAATTTGGTGGGGACATCGCATACCCGCCTGGTATGATGAGAATGGAAATGTCTATGTAGGTCGTAGCGAAACAGAGGTTAGAGATAAACACAAACTTGATGACTCCGTCGAATTAACGCAAGACGAAGATGTATTAGACACCTGGTTCTCATCCGCGCTTTGGCCATTTTCAACACTCGGTTGGCCAGAAGATACAAAAGCATTACAAACTTTCTATCCCACTAGCGTACTCGTTACCGGATTCGATATTATCTTTTTTTGGGTTGCGAGAATGATAATGATGGGGCTTAAGTTCACTGGCGAAGCTCCTTTTAAAGAAATCTATATTCACGGCTTGGTGAGAGATTCCCACGGGCAAAAAATGTCTAAGTCCAAAGGAAATGTTCTTGATCCTATCGACTTAATTGACGGCATAGGATTAGAAGAGCTTGTAGAAAAACGTACTAGTGGCATGATGCAACCGCACTTGGCAAAAAAAATCGAAAAGGCCACCCGAAAAGAATTTGAAAAAGGCATTCCTGCCTTCGGCACCGATGCCATTCGTTTTACCTTTGCATCGTTGGCATCGACGGGTAGAGACATTAATTTTGATTTACAGCGCGTCGACGGTTATCGCAATTTCTGCAATAAGATATGGAATGCCGCACGTTATGTACTCATGAACACAGAAGGCAAAGACTGCGGCCAAAATGGCGACGAAATCGAACTCAGCCTTGCAGACCGCTGGATCATTTCGCGTATGCAGCAAACAGAGCAAAAAGTAAATTATGCCATGTCTCGCTATCGATTTGATCATGCCGCGCAGGAGATTTATGAATTCATTTGGAACGAATACTGTGACTGGTATCTGGAACTTTCCAAACCCGTACTTCAAAATGACGAAAGTAATCCAAGTGCGTTAAGAGGTACACGACAAACATTAGTGACGGTTCTGGAAACCAGCTTGCGTTTGGCTCACCCCATAATGCCATTTATTACCGAAGAAATTTGGCAACGTGTCGCGTCACTAATCGGTATTGATGGCAGCACAATCATGCTTCAACCTTATCCGGGTGAAGATACAACCATGATTGATGAAAATGCAGTTGTAGAAATGGAATGGGTAAAAAACTTTATTTTAGGTGTACGAAAAATTCGAAGCAGTATGGATATTCCACCTGGTAAATCGTTACCGGTTTTATTACAAGATGCATCGAAGAGTGATTTGGATTATGTACTGCAAAACAAATTATTTTTAAAGCGCCTGGCAAAAGTCGAAAGTATCGAAATTGCTGACATAAATCCACCAGAATCGGCTACTGCTTTGGTCGGAAATATGAAAGTTCTTATTCCACTCGCAGGATTGATTGATAAAGATGCAGAATTAGCGCGTCTCACAAAAGAAATTGAAAAAATGGAAAAAGTACTAAATGCAACCGAAGGAAAACTTTCCAATAAAAACTTTGTGGACCGCGCACCGCAAGACGTAGTTGATAAAGAAAAGGCCAAAGCCAAGGAATTAAGCGACTCTGTGGAAAACCTGAAACAACAAAAAACCCGAATCGAAAACATGTCTTAGCAATACTAAATCAAAAACAACATTTTTAATTGGTTACACCAATGAGGGCAATAGAAATTACCAATTTTTCCGATTAGTTAAAACCTCTTATAATTTAGGGATACAAAATCTTGCTGCCCATCGTTTAGACGGGCAATTTTGTAACGTTAAAATTGAAAGGAAAATAAAACATGACTATTCGATCTATTGCAAGTGCTGCCGCGCTTGCCCTAAGCTTTTCTGCACAGGCATTTGAACCCTTACCCGCAAGCCCTGAAATACCATCAGACAATCCCATGTCTGCGGCAAAGATAGAACTGGGTAAACAACTATTTTTCGATCCACGCTTATCAAAGGATGGGACCATCTCGTGTAACTCTTGCCACAACGTAATGTCTGGTGGAACAGATAATCGTTCTGTTTCTGTCGGCGTGGGTGGCGCAAAGGGTGGACGCTCTGCACCCACTGTGTGGAATGCTGGATTTCTATCCGCGCAGTTCTGGGATGGCCGAGCAGCTACCCTAGAAGACCAAGCCAAGGGCCCAATTCTCGCCAGTGTGGAAATGGCAATGCCCTCTCCTGAAGCAGCAGTAGAACGCATTAAAGCTATTCCCGGTTACGTACAAAGTTTTAAATCAGTTTTTGGCGGTTCAGATCCGGTTACTTACGATAACATCGCCAAAGCCATTGCCACCTACGAAAGAACGTTAGTAACCAGTAATAGCCCATTCGATCGGTACATGCGTGGCGAAAAGACTGCGTTATCAAACGCAGCAGTTCGTGGCATGAAAACAGTGGAAAACCTGGGATGCACGTCTTGTCACAATGGACCAAATTTATCCGGCCCGAAAATGCCGATGGGTGAAGGTTTTTTCCAAAAGTTTCCCGCGTACCCTGGGAGCCAATATGATGCCAAATATAAATTAACCGAAGATCTTGGTAGATACAATGTGACCAAAGCCGATTCGGATAAAAATGTGTGGCGTGTTCCAACATGGCGTAATGTGGCGTTAACTGCACCCTATTTTCATAACGGCTCGGTTGAAACGCTAGAGGAAGCTATAAGAGTTATGGCAAAAACTCAGTTAAATAAAGACGTGAATGATTCGCAAGTTGCAGACATCAGCGCTTTTTTAAATAGTTTAACTGGGGAATTTCCGCCACAAACGATGCCTCAATTGCCAAATTATCAAAACAGCAGTTTAGTCGCCATTGATTAATCCTTGAATTAACAAAAGGCAGTAGAAATACTGCCTTTTGTTTTACATTTTAGTTAGGGAACCTCTGATTAAGTTAGATAGTGAGATGGGAACAAGGCATATTGAAACGAATACCAACCGGCACAAGAAAGCGCAGTTTACTCAAGTAAATGAGCATTTTGAGTTTCAATATAACGAAGTTAACACTCGCTAGATGACTTAATCAGAGGTTCCTTAGTATTCATATATTTCAATTCACTACTCTGCAAAAACTTCATAATAAATCCAACTGCAGAATCGTTTAGTGATTGCCTAAAACAACACGTCTCCTTCCCCCAATTAACTCTGACAAATGTCATTCCAATCAAAGCAAACTCCAGATTATAAGTACATCACCTGGACCCAAGCCCCTACACTTACCAAATCCTAAACCATTCTTTTCCTCTCAGAAAAATAGAAAAGTGTAATAATTTGGGCATTCATCACTCTAACTATTAATTACTAAAGAGACGCCTATCATGAAGGCAAATAGGGGGTAGAAAGCCTGATGAAAATTAGGTTCGATATGATGAGAGAAATATTCTCTGTCGCTGTTCCCTGGAGAATATGGGTAATAGTCATGTTAGTCGTGAATATGTCAGGCGGACTCGTTTTTATAACAATTCTTGAAGGTCAATTAGCCTTATTGAGCTTAATGGGTGCGAGTATCGTCATGGCCATTATTTATCACCGCTATGGATTTGTTCGCCTTATGGGTTGGGGGCATATTTTATTTTGGACACCACTTATTGTTTATTTTATTTGGGTAATTAAGACACAGAATCCTTCAGGCATTTTTTATCTCTGGCTATTAAGCACGACTCTCGTTAATGGTTTATCACTGTTGTTGGATATAACCGATGTCACCAGATATTATTTGGGTGACAAATATCTACTCCCAAATGAAAATTGAAAGCACTGTTAGCTATTTTTCAGAAATTGAATTTCGAAAAAAATATCGGTTGCTAGTTAATCACCACTGGGATTGTATATGGAGGGAGTGCAAACTACGACAATCTGCAAAGTTGAAAACAAGCAATAAACATAAATAATCGTCCACGTAAAACACGTAATGGGAAAACACCAAATTGAAATGTTTATGGGGCAGTCAGTGGATTTACTGGCTGCGTAGTAGATTTGCGGTTATTACTTGAATTCAGGAATAATAAAAATTACAAATCTTTAAAATATTTGATCATCTTATTGCGCATTTTTGCATCCGCCAAGTTTCCATAACAAGCGCCCATGTTTTCACGCATGTGAGTCACTTGGGAGGTAGCAGGGATTGCGCAGGTGACATGAGGATGTGAAACAATAAATTTTAGGAAGAATTGTGCCCAATTATCACAATCTATTTCTTTCGCCCAGGGAGGCAAGGGCCTTTGATTAATATATGAAAATAAATTCCCACCCTGAAAGGGTCGATTGATAATCACAGCGATGTTTCTTTCCGCAGCTAACGGTAATAACCGTTGTTCCACTTCTCTATCGATTATATTGTAGGTGAACTGCACAAAATCGAGGGATTCTTTTTTCATAACTTCTTCTAGGTCCGTGTGATGCCTTCCATGCGATGTTGTTATCCCGATATACCGTATTTTGCCTATGTGCTTCCATTCTTTTAATGTTTCCAAATGATCTTGCCAATCCACCATATTGTGAATTTGCATTAAGTCAAATCGATCAACACCCCATAATTTGCGAGAATCTTCCATTTGCTTTTTACCCAACCACTGGCCTTGCATCCATACCTTGGTTGCTGAAAAAAGTGGTGTTTTGTTTTTAATTTTTTCTAAACAATAGCCAATTACAGCCTCCGAACTACCGTACATGGGAGAAGAATCTACTAATTTACCACCATAATTAAAGAATGCCCTTAATACTTCTAAACGAATTTGATTTTCAATCTCATCTTCACCCACATCAAACGTTTGCCAGGATCCCATACCAATAGCAGGCAATATTTCACCCGTTGCGGGAATTCTTCTTTGAATAAATTTTGTTAATGGCAGAGCACTTAGAGATGGGTTAATCAGTACGGCACTACCCCATCCCAGTAATAAACGGAGAAATTGACGGCGCCTAATCAAATAGCTTTCTATTTTCATGAGTGTTCATCTGCAATTTTTCATTATTTGATAACTTCAATTCAAATTAGTTATAAATCTACAATAACAAATTAATGCGAATAAATAATCACAAAACACTGTCAAAATAAAACCAAACGACTAATTTGAATAAATACACTATGATAAACTGTAGATGGAGTGAACGGTCAATGTCCTTTGTTCATTACCGTAATTTCAGCAACCTAATGCCTCGTAAATATCAGGCTGTTATTTATTTGAGAGATAATTACATAAAACAGCATCAGGAGTGTTCATGACAAATATAGACCAAATGGTGAATACGATTGAAGCGGAAGTAAGGTACACCTCCCATTTAATCGGTAAACGACACTTAGAAAATAAAGTCATACACGCTATGAGAGAAGTCCCGCGGGATAAATTCGTCTCTAGTTATAACAAACCTTTTGCTTACGATGATACACCACTTCCCATAGGTCATGGACAAACATTATCGCAACCCTACATGGTCGCGTTAATGACCGACTTGTTACAACCTGAAACAAATCACACCATGCTGGAAATCGGTACGGGATGTGGGTATCAAACAGCAGTACTTTCCCGTCTCATTAAACAAGTTTATAGTATTGAAATAATTCCAGAACTTTCTAAACAAGCTTCGAAAACGCTATCTGAATTGGGATACCTCAATATCGAATTACAACTTAGCGACGGATATTATGGATGGCCAGAACACGCGCCTTATGACGGAATAATTGTTACGGCTGCAGCTTCTCATTTCCCTCAGCCTTTAATCGACCAACTCAAACCAGGTGCCAAGTTAATCATTCCCATCGGCCTACCAAATTTACATCAGGAATTATTTGTTGTTGAGAAAGATCAAGATGGCAACACAAGCAGTCGCAGTATTCTTGGGGTTGCTTTTGTGCCGTTAACGGGTGAAAACCTTGCCTATGAAGCCGGGAATGAAAATGATTGGTAATAATTGAAATAGTTAGTACAAACAAAAAAAGGGAAGCAATTACTTCCCTTTTTTATTGCAAAATCAATTTAGCTTTTACTGAAAAGCAGGGTGCATAAGATAACTTATGGCAGCAATTGCCAACAATGGAAAAGAACCCAATACCCACAATGTATACTGCTTAAGCTCTTCCTTATCTGATGTTCTTGTCACCGCCACGGCTCTTCTATTTCTATAGTCGTTCATTTACATTCTCCTTTCATTCCAACAAGGAATTAACTGCTTTATTAGAGAACGCTGATATATAAAAGTTCAGATCAGATGGTTAGGTAACCATCAATTGAACGAATTATTGAAAATATCGTCACAATTGGCCAAGGAATTGGTTATTTGCATTACTAGAACGCTGTTTTTAACTATAACTCGCCTTTTACGGTAGAAAGACTAATTATCCTGAATGGAGCATGAGCCGGATGTGTTATTAATCATTTATGAAATCCGCAAATCTAAGCATCGTTTATGTCATTATTGAGTGGGACCGTATTTGCAAATACCATCAGGACATCTCCTAAAGTTCAATTATCATGATGGTTTTAACGCCATCAGCACGCGTTAAACTGATTTTCGGAGGTGGCAATAAATAAATTATGGGTCAAGAGTAACTTAATAAAACAGAAAACTATGCAAATAGTATTTACGTATCATGACAAAAAATAGAAGACTTGTATTTTGGTTAACATTCGCTGGAATCTTATTAATAGCATTCATCGCGACGTTCTATTTGTATTTATTGCAAAAGTCACCTTTGAGTTTTGAGGAAATGGATTTTGACCAGAGCGGTTACGTAACATTTAGTGAGTTAATTCGCGCCAACTCAGAAAAAATAGGGATTGATCAACGTGAAAATGATAAAAACCCAACAGATCCACACTGAATAATGGCACCAATCTCAGTTTGTGCCATCACTGAGTTTGCGGAACATAACAATCATATGCGTAGCAACAAAATTAATAACTCTACAGTCGCATGAGTAGCAATAAAAATCGAGAATATAATATGGCTACGTAAAATTGTGAAACGCCATATTCAATCTTTGATTACAAATTCGTAAATCAAAAACCTGAATTCTTTACTTTTCAATTCTCTCTACGAGCTTTTCCAGTTTTTTGGCGACCGCATCCCAAATTATTAGAGGACCGGCTTCATCAATACTATCGAATTGCCATTTTTCCTGGTTTTCACGCCTCAATTGCTCCATATGATTTTGTAGTTGCTGCCTCTCTTCTCGAATTTTGCTTAATTCATTATCGATTTCGGGATGCTTATTTTGAGTTTGATCAGCACGTGTTAACAATTCATCAATATGTCTCAATCGTGACTCATACTCTTTAAAGTGTTGATTGCTTAATTTGTCTGAGACTTTCATAACTTTCTCCTTACATATGACGTAAATAGAAATATATTATAATTACACTTAAAGTATACGCTTAGCTCTCTGAAAAAGACAAACAATGAAGAATGTCACAATCTCGTTCAGAATAAATGTAATGTAACAATATACTGACCTCTTTTACGCGATCATTGACTGAATCTATAAAGTCGCTGGCAAATGCCCTAAAATCTGCTTCGAGTTCAGCTTAACAAGGTCTTTATTAACTTCAGTGCTAATTAAATTAGCAATACTGTTGCTGAAGTTTTGACGCAATACACCCAGAAAATGTGGTGGCGCAACAATAACGAGCTTGCCAAATTTATCTCTATTTCGTCCTAGCTGAAGCTGGCTATCAATTTCCTTTGCAAATTTTATGGCTTCATGTTCTTTAATTCCCGTTTTCGTTTCATACAAGTGGCGACCACCGTTTCCAGCAGCATGCCGCCCTGGCAAATCAGAGCTTATTTGCTGTTCGTGTAATCTTGATTCAGGATGAACGAAATCCTTAACTTCATGAAGTACGTCACCTTTGCCTTCAGTTTCAAATATTTTCGCACAACTACTGTCTGCTACAAGAACCCAGGTTGTCATCTTAATTCTCCTTAAACCATTGTATTTTGTATTAGCTACAAAATACTATTAAAAATCTTGCTGCCTCTGATTTATCGCAAATTGACTTAGATTTCTTCTTGATAAAAACCAGACATATTCCCAATAAAATCAATATCCAGAGTTATTACACCTCCTACTTCACCAAATTAGCTATGAATAGCTATTTAGTTTCAGAAACAGCAACCATATAATTCTTGCCATAATATTTTGCACACTTCGGACATGTCGTATAGAAAAAGTAAGTTTTCCCTATGTCTTTACCTTTTGAGTGAACAAAATTCTCCATTTCTTTTTCCCATTTTGGTGCATTTTTATAGGGGCCTTCAAAAACTTTCGTAATGTAGTCACCATTCATTAAAACCATTTCCTGACCAGGCACATCCTTTATCACCGAAAAATAGTGCTCCTCTGACCAAGGAGATGGATCATATGAGAGAACAACAAAATCATCCTCGCTTTTTGCATGCGCCTCCTCTATGGCACCAAAGGTTTTTGGAAATACTGAGCCCATGTTAATAGGGATATGGAACAAGCTTTTGGTTTTAGCTTTAACAAATAATTTGTCTTTAAAATGGAGCTCTTGATTATCCCAACCATCAGGATTAAATCTGGGGCAACAATTTGTGGGATTATCAGTCGCATCGTATTTTGGCAGAGCATTCGTTTTCATCACTACACCCTCCACTAATTTGTTTGATGCTTATACTCTTCCTATTAAAATTATACCGCAATATCAACCGAGATAAAATCAATTCCCACAAAATGGAATGCACAAATAATTCAAATTAATTTACCTTATTAATTATTTTTAGCTTTAACATCTTTCAATCTATTTAAAAGTAAAAAGTTGTGTCGAAAACAAGAAAAGCACACCACATATAGCCCCAACCAATCCTAATCAGAAATTATTATAATAACACTCCGCATGCTGGTTTAATCGATGACATCGCATTATCAAAACCAACCTTTCCACTAAGGAGTTTTTTTAACCTATCACTCCAGAAAAACAACTTCACAACCCCTGCATAGATAACACAATAATATTTTAAACTTCGATATTGCAAAATATCTCAAGCATATAACAGACTATATTAATCAGAAATTTTACCAACACTTTCACAAAAAAATGAAAACAAAAAACTAACACGACTTTTATAAATAAACAGTTAGTAATTAAATTAAATAACCACCCAATACGAACTGAGCTCAATAAGCATGGTCGAACTCCATCACATGAACAATTAGAAAAAACTATTTTCAATAAATATTTCTCAAATTAAATAACTAAACATTTCACTAAACAAATCGCACAATAAAGTATTTTTATTTTTAAAAAAAGAATATGCTTAATAGTATATAGCAGGAATAATTATTCGATAGTTGACAATCTTATTAAGTTTATAAATATGAAAAATATTGTTTTGTTCCATAAACAGCATTGTTTTAGGTAGGAGTTACACGAATGAAAGAACATACTAATGTTAAGCCGTTTTTTTACATCCTTATTTTTTTAATGAGCATCATTGGATTGGTGAACTGTGGTGGTGGTAGCACAGATGAACCTGAAGCTGACAAAGATAACGGCACACCGATCGTGGTAAAAGTAGATATTTCCGGGCGTGTTACAGGTAGCGGTGCATTGGCGGATGTTTCTGTTACTGCTGGTGGCAAGTCAACCACAAGCGATGCCAACGGCGCGTACCTGTTACAAGATGTCGCAGTACCTGAAAATGGCCGCGTTGTTCTTACCTATGAGAAAGCCGGTTATGGGACTTATCAAAGAAGCTTAATCGCCGAAGGCGGCGAAACTTACGCGGTTGAAGCCAAACTTTTACAATATCACTTATCAGAAACCATCAACAATGGGACACAATCACAGACGCTATCGGCCAGCGACAATGCAGGCACACTAGTATCATTAACCCTCGATGATGACTCCCTCAACACAGACGACGTGACGGTTAACATCGCAACAGGCGATCCCACAACTGAGGAGGGACGCGCAGTATTTCCAGGTGACTATATGGCAGCAACAACCGCAGGTGGCGAACCCGATACACCACTAGAAAGTATTGCCTATACCGAAATTTCTATTAGCGATGACCAGGGCAATGAACTCACTAACCTAGACAAACCTGCTAATCTTAAAGTAAGACTGCCTGCCGCTTATCAAACAGATGGGGAAAAATCCGGTACTTATGTGCCAGGAGATGCTGAAAAAGGCAGTATTGAATGGTGGTCATATGACGAAACCAATGCCACCTGGATTCGAGAAGATGCGGACCCCAGCACCGCAGAACTTGACGACGCAGCTGTAATTGATGATTCTGGTGTTTTGTATGCTGAAGCCAAGGTCACTCATTTTTCTTGGTGGAATGCAGATAAGCCCATTTATTTGCATGCTTGTTTGTGTGTACAAGTTGTCGATGAAAACAATAATCCCGTTAAAGATGCTTTAGTTGTCGCAGAAGGTGTCACATATAATGGGCGATCAACCCCTCAAAAAACTGATTCACAAGGACGAGCGTGCGTCACCGTTAAGCGTACCATGGAACCCACAACACCAGATCAAGTTAAGATTTATGTGGAATACGGCGGTGTAAACTTTTTCTACGACGTCACAAATCCTGATGAAGGCGATGTTGATAATAATCATATCAATACCCCGGAAGAACAAGGAAGCACTCTTGGAATTATACGAACTGGTACCTGTACCACATTGGAAAATACCTTAGTTGTTAGTTTTAATGGCACAGTGACCGGGAAAATCAGTTATGAAGGAGGAGCTCCTGCAAGTGATTTTACTTTGCATTCAACATTTGGCTCCACAGCAAATACCGACGCTCAGGGCAATTACTCCATAAGAACACCAATTGACGTTGAAGTCATGTTATTTGCACCTGGGCTGGCAAGTAAAACAGTGACCACGACACAAGCGGAACCCGACAAAGTAATTGACTTCCTTATACCAAACCGAGCACCTGTGATAAATAATTTTAGCCGAAATCCAACAGGACTCATCGGTCATGGCGCAACAGTTACTTTGGAAGTCCAAGCTTCGGATCCCGATGGCGATGCAATCAATTACAGCTGGAACGTAGATGGTGATGGTACGCTGAATCAAAATACGGGCAACCAAGTCATCTGGACAGCCCCAGCAACAGGCATTAACGATGACCTTATAACGGTTACTGTAACGGACAGTCACGGTAAGCAGGCAAGCCAATCTCTTACTATAAATTGGGGCGGCACAACTGGCGGCAACTTGTTTAAAGTCACTATTAGAGACAATCGTATTAACAAAGAACCAGTCAGTGGCGTAACTGTCGCTGTTTACAGCAGTGATAATCAAACTATTCAGTCAACCAAGACCTCTGATGCCCAAGGGGTAGTAAATTTTGGCGATTTGGGGCGTAACCGATCTAGCGTTACCATTGCTTATGCCAACTCGGATTTTCGAAAATCCATTGATACCTTTGTCGATATTCCTTTGGGTGACTACGTTTATTACTTAGACACTGAATTCGAAGGATTCTGTAATCCATCGCTGGCGAGTATTGATATTTCCGTTCCAGGCATACCGGCTAACGCGGGATATACCTGGGTATTACCTACCTTTACCTATATAGGAAGGGCAAACCCAACAAGTGCTGCAAACATCTGCACGGAACATCTTCAAAGCGATGGCAAGCTCAGTTTCTTGGCGCAATCAATTGAAAGTTTTTCTAATCCGGAAATATTAAGATATGGATTTCTGCTTGATCAAACAGTAACTGATGGCGATACTTACACCATTGACTTGAATACTGACGGCCGATTACCCGGCTCAACGCAATTAACGACAACCGGTGATTTACCTGACGTAGCAAGCATATCTGGTATCAGAAGTGGAGTTACTTACCAACTCGGCTCAAACAACGAAGTCACTTCTGAAAACAGTGTGGTATTGACAGCAAATGAGTTTCCTTCTGATTTTTTCATGGTAAGTACCGAGCGAGCATTAGGCACAAACTTCGATGCGCCTCGTGTGTATGCCAGTAAAAATTACGGCACCTTGCCACAGTCAGTTGAAGTGAATTTGCCAGACTACAATTTCACAGACGCCGGATACGATAAATCAAGCAATACATTTAGCTGGACCTTAACAGGATCATCGCCACGAGACCATTTCGATCTTGACTTCAGGACTGGTTTTTCAGAACTGGACCGGACTGATTGGAGTGTGTTCTTACCGAGCGATTCCAGTAGCTGGAAAGTTATGCCACTTCCAGCTCCAGCTGACACCTGGATTGATACTACCAAGTTAGATGAGCAAGTATTCACAGCTGCTCTTGAAGTTATTGACTACGATACATTAACGGGTGCCGACGAATTCATAGAGTACTTTGCTACAGGCGGTTCGTTCTATGATATCGGCGCATTCAATCAACAGCTATCGGGGCAAGTCAATATTCAAGTAACGCCACCGCTTTTCACTAAACCTACGCAAAAAGCGGTGGCCGATACGCAAGAAACAGAGCCAACTATTCAAATACCTTTACGACCACAAGGTGCAGCAGGAGGTTTTGTTCGAAGATAATGCCAAACGTTTCTTTAAAATAATTGGACGAGATTTTTTATGCCATAGCCAAGCAGAGCATTAATGGGAGAAAAGACAATGCATTTTAACCGTAAGAATAGGTTTCACTATTCCTTGATAATCTCTGCATTTTGCTTGCTTCTCATTAATGCTTGTGGCGGTGGCAATAAAGAAGAGTCAGTTTCAGTAACGGTGCCTGATGTCGTTGGTTTGCATCAGTCTGTTGCTATATCAAACATTATTGATGTTAAACTTACTGTTGGCTCAACATCCATTGAAAACAGCGAAACGGTTGTTGGTGGTCATGTCATTCGGCAAACGCCAGCCTCGGGCATCTCCGTAACTGAGGGATCGCCTATCAATCTTGTCATCTCGCTAGGACCCGTCACAGATAATGATACCGATGGTATTGAGACATCCTTGAAGCTAATGCAGCCAACAATGGTGATGGCAATAATGATGGCACTCAGGACAGTGAACAAGCAAATGTCGCCTCTTTCTCAAATACGGCCGATGGTCAGTATGTAACGCTGGCCTCACCATCGGGAACAAATCTTGTCAAAGTTGCCGCAACATTGGCACCGGGCAATGTTCCCGCAGGCATCAAGTTACCCGTTGAGGTTTTTTCTTTCACCGTAACCGAATTAACCGTGGGTTCTGCAACAACCGTCACGCTCTTCTTACCATCAGGCATCACACCAGACACCTATTATAAGTTTGGCCCAACGCCGAATAACGAAACACCCCATTGGTATGAGTTTTTGCACGACGGTACCACAGGCGCAGAAATTCTCGCGGATAAGATAATTCTGCATTTTGTTGATGGCAAGCGAGGAGATGATGACCTAAATGAAAATGGTGTAGTCATTGATGCCGGCGGCCCCGCGGTCAGTTATTCCGTGAACAATGCATGCAAATCCAATCATGAACTAGAACGAGTGACAGCAGAGCCTTTTAGTTGTGAACTGCCAATTCTTCTTAATGATTTAGGCGAAGAGGTTGAAACTTTATCTTCCTGGGAAATTTCACCCGGTCAATCTCTCTCCCCCACACTCCCACCTGGTTTAGATTTAGTTGAGCGTGGAAATAAATGGCTTATCGAAGGCACGGTAACAGCTGATGCACCATTGGAGTCACGCACGGTAAATTTGCGTCGTGCTTACCCAGATTCCATGGAACTATTACACCTGGTCACATTTAATACCCGAATTCCTGTCAATGTCTGGACGCAGAATTTATTCCTACGACCAAATTATCCCACATCCAACACAGGTTCTGACAATCGAGCAAGAGCTGGCGCACTGCTTGATCGCATATATCCATACGATATCGTTGCTTTACAAGAGGTCTTCGATAACAATCAACGTGAGCAATTGGAAGAAGGTGCGCTAAATCGAAATTACAATTACTTTTATGGGCCAACAGGTGGCACTGGTGAAGAAGAATCAGGATTGATGTTATTAGTCAAACAGGATTGGGCACAAACGGGAATAAACTTAACACGAAAATTTGATGCACACTGTGATGAAGAAGGTTGGGATAATTGGGCGGATAAAGGTGTTTCCCTAACAACTCTCAATATTTCAAAAAATTCAAATACACCATCTGATTACCTTTACGTGATGAATGTGCACACACAAGCTGGCGATGAACCCGAAGTAAGAAAATGCCAGCTCCAAGTAATGCGGAATGTCATCCTACCCACAGCAGCAACGCACCCTGCGCTCTTGATGGGTGATTTCAATGTCCAATATAGCCAACGATTCCCCAGCGAATATTGGGACATGCTTGAGACCTTAGCAATTTATCCCTGGTCATTCGATTGGCGGCGATCACTCAGCATAAACGATGACTTATCATTAAAACTAGGAAGAACAGCAGATCCCGATCGGAATGCTTATGCTTGGAGTTTTTTTCCATCGGATTGGGGTCGGCTGGATTATATTCTTCTCCGCCAAGGCGCCGTTTATAGAATTGATGTTGATTCGATTGATTTGGAAGATCGTGAAGTACCCACCACAATGTGTGCTGAAGAAGGCTGGCTTACTGATCCTGAGGCGCCTGAACAATTACGCTGTTACCTATCAGATCACTTCGGCATTAAAGCTAATTTGAAATTCTCTCAACAAAAACCTGAGATTCGATCACTCAAAAGCAATACTTCATTTCTTAATTGGACAGATAAGAATTTCCGTGCAATTTATACCGCGCGATCTGATACTTTCCAACCCGTGACTTTCTATTCGAATATGCTGGGAGATCTTGGAACACAGGAAAATTTCGAAGATTCCATTATTCGAAACGACTTGCCAAATGGAAAACATGTCATCACCTCCCAGGTAAATGACCCCATTATTGGCATGACTGTTTCAGCCCCTATTGTTATTACAATCGAAAATGACCGAGATCAGGATTGGCTTAGTGACAAAGATGAACTTCGATTGGGTACCAATCCCGATGATAACGATACCGACGGTGATGGCCTATTTGATGGGCTTGAATCCAAAGACGGACTTGAAATAGAGACAATTGGTAGTGATCCACTTGACACTGATTCCGATGATGACGGCATTGCAGATGGCGACGAAGTTAATAACCATGGCACCAGCCCAATCAATCCAGATTCCGATGGCGATGGATTTGAAGATAGGTTGGAAGTGTTTACGAATAGTGATCCAACAAGTAAGTTAGATGTTCCCAAAACAATTCCAGAAAATACCTTACTTGGCTCAGCTGCTGGTAATCTAATGATTATTGATCAAACCACGGGAAAAATGTGGCCTCTGAGAAAACCGGCAGATGGGTTTGGGTTCGGCCTGGCGTACAACGGTAACGATTTATTCATTGCAAGCAACACACAACTTTATAAACATAAGGCCATGTGTGACATCACAACTGAAGTCGGGCTCTTCGGTTCACCTGATGGCGACCAAATCAATGTCTACACTACAGCGTACAATGCTATAGATCAGCAACTATATGGTGTGGAAGAAGCCGCTACCAACTGAGGTGGACCCCAAAAATAAAACAGCTGCTTAAGTGATAATTCTGCTTTATATTGTCCTAATAGGAGACATAAAGCATGACACGAAGAAAGAGACGAAATCATTCACCCGAGTTCAAAGCTAAAGT